>Ga0209542_10001874_pt1 | contig 48489 bp, 52 predicted proteins | sample RifCSPhighO2_01_FD_184028 | JGI IMG/M metagenome (GOLD analysis project Ga0209542, IMG submission 184028) | Soil microbial communities from Rifle, Colorado - Rifle CSP2_plank highO2_0.1 (SPAdes) (version 2) | ecosystem: Environmental > Terrestrial > Deep subsurface > Rock core/Sediment ...
ATCTTGGCCATGGTCAGCAGTCCCTACTCCATCACGAGCATCATATACATGTTCAGCAAGATCAAATTCATGGATTGACATACTTTAAGCGGAGGGTACAGGATTTGAACCTGTGGTCCCGATTTGAGTCGGAACACGGCTTAGCATGCCGCTGCATTACCACTCTGCCAACCCTCCTGATTAGACGATAGACGATGGTCTTTAGACTTTGGACATGGACCGATATAAATAGGTCTAATAACTAAAGACTAGTGACTAATGACTAATTTTGTGCCGGGGGGGAGAGTTGAACTCCCAAGGTATTGCTACCACACGGTTCTGAACCGTGCGCGTCTGCCAATTCCGCCACTCCGGCAACGCAATATTCTAACATATTAGATCTTCCTAGGTGGAGAGTAGATATACATATCAGTGGCGTATACTGACAATCTAAAAATTTTCATATACTGTAAAACAATTAAACATATGGCAAAAGAAGATCAGGAAAATAAAATAGAGTTTCTTCCATCGACAGTACTTGTCAATCGACTTCCTTATGATCTTAATTATTTGTCATGGGGGATAAAAGTAGAAAAAATACTTAATGCAAGTCATCCTATTGATCCAGCCTATGAAAGGTGGCAACGTGTGCGTCATCCATACGGATTAACTGGTTTTGAAGGATATTTTGTAGGCAGCAACATGTCAGCTCAACAAATAGCACAAGCAATAGCCGAAATCGGCAAGACGGTGATTTCACATTTCCCAAGAGAGAGAAGAAAAGTATTTTGGGACACGCTTACCGGTGAGAAGCCAAATCTTGGCGCAATGTTGGTTTGTTCGCAGGAGTTTGGGGCAATTCTTGGTAGATTACGAGCACAAGCAAGTATAAATAATCAAGCACGCGAATTTCATGATGATCTTGTGGCAAGATGCACTTTGCCGATTGAATATCAAGTAGAAAGTTCTGGAATAACTCAAAAAATTGTACTACCTCAGATTAATCGTTCGCCCTCTGAAATTGCAACACCTGTTCTTGATAAAGGAGCTTATGATCCTTCGCATCCTTATGGGTTAATGTCTCTAATTGGAAGACTTGGACACCCCACTGTCAGGATTTTATTTGCGAATATGCCGCAACAAGATCAGATGAGATTGATGTATCCTCACTATTAAACCTTATTATAGACCCATCCCAAAATATATCCTCCGATAAAACCGTCTACAAATCCCCAGGCCACCCCAAGCACGAGTCCTAATGGTGTTGCACTATATCCCATGTACCATTGGCTCATAATGTCCGAAAGAATTGTGTTTCTTAAAAGCAGCATGTCGGCAAGACCATATAATAGCATCGCGGTGGCCCACAAAATACCCATTGCTTTGCCAAGACGCACCGGATTTAGTTGGTGTTTATGTATTTTTTCTGCCATGATATCACCACCAGTCTATACGAATCATTATAAAGAGATTTCTAAAACATTGCAATAAAGTTATTTAAAAATTTATTTTGTATGATTTGCTTTTATGACAAACTAAAATAAATCTGTCATAAATATTGACAAAATTCATGTTATTTGATTATACTTGTTTGTATGGACGAAATTAAAAATCATTTGGAAAAATTAGGATTATCGCAAGACGGAGTACTCATATATCTTAAGGTTCTTGAGCTTGGTTCAACAACGATTCTTACTATAGCTCGAAAAACACGGATTCCGCGAACAACTGTTTATTTACTCATAGACGAACTTGTTTCAAAGGGACTGATTAAAATCACCATAAAAGGCAAAAAGAAGTATTATATACCGACCTCCCCAAAGGAACTCCTTGAACTTGCTAAACTCAAAAAGAAAGAGATAACCGACTCAATAACCGGACTTGAAAAAGATCTGTCTCACCTGGAGGCTCTTTACAATACCGATCACAGGAAACCTCGCATAATGTATTACGAGGGAGTTGAGGAAGTCAAAAAAGTTTATGAAGCAACCTTAACGTCCGAGAAAATTTATATGTATTGTACAGGCGAGGAGATAAGATGGGTGATGGGCGATTATCTTGACAAATATTATGAACGCGTGTCGCAACTTATGATACCGACTTTTGAGCTCGTTTCAGACAAAAAAGAAGACGAAGATTATCAAAAACAGCGTTCAACTTCAAGAAATCAGATTATCTGTATTTCCAAAAAATATATTACTAAAACCGATTATTTGATTTTTGCCGATAAAGTAGTGTTCATTACCTGTAAAGATAAAATTCCTGTTGCAATCGTGATTGAAGATCCGGAAATTGCCTATTTTGAAACAATGCGGTTTTTAATGATATGGGAAAAATTCACTTAATATTTCTTAATAATTTTTCTACCTCACGGTCGTTGATGTGGTGATGAGGGCCTCTATGAGAAAGAAGCGCGCCTGAAAAGGTTTTCGGGATATGCATGAGTTCGTGAATCAGGGTTTTGATTTTTTCACGTTCACTTTGTTTGTCATATCGTTTTGCATTTACTTCGATAATATAGTTTGGCTCGATACCGACAACTTCGTTAAACAATTTTGGCATTCCCCAGATGCGGGCAATGGCACGGGTTTTGGCATCGAAACTTCGGATGCAGTGAATATTTTTTACCTTGATATGAGTCATTTGAAGATTGGTCACAAGATACTCGATCTGTTTTTTTATTTCCGGCGCAGGTGAGTATTTCATAGACTAGATAACAATGATACTATAAAATCTGTTGTAATTGAGCTACAATAGAAACATATGCGAAGGCTCATCGTTATTCTTCTTCCTATTTTGCTATATCTTTCTCTAGCTTTGCCAATACGTGGACACCTTGAAGTCTTTACTGAGCATATTGCCGAGTTTGAAAACGCAATAGACATACAAAAAGACGGAAGTATCAGTGTTTCCGAAAAAATTATCTACGATTTTACCAATCTTGAAAAGCATGGAATCATTCGCAAGATCCCTTACATTAAAACCAACAAGGAAGGAAAACGTTTTAGAATGGACATGAATGTTTTGAGTGTCAAAGACGAGCTGGGCAATAATTACACTTATAAAACCACAAATCTTGACGATCGTGAACTTGAGATTAAAATAGGTGACGCTGATAAAACAATCACCGGAGTTCATACCTACGTTATAACTTATACGGTTTCCGGCGCTCTCACATACTTTTCCGATCATGATGAGCTATATTGGAATGTCACCGGTAATGAATGGACTGTACCAATTGAACTGGCTTTAAGCAAAATAACTCTGCCTGCGGTTGATGGATCTTCTGTCACAAACGCAATCTGTTATACAGGTGCCTCCGGCGCAACTGAGCAAAACTGTACTCCCGAGTTTTCAGGTAATTCAGTAGGTGTTAAAAACAATAGTATTTTAAATTCGGGTGAAGGATTGACCGTAGTTGTTGGGTTTCCTAAAAATATTGTTGCGGTTGTGGAACCGAAAGAAGTTATCAATTTTTTCGATACACCGTTTGGCAAAGTGGTGCTTGGCCTAATAATCTTCATCGCTTCGATCGTTGGAATTTTTTGGTATATCATTTATCCGATTTGGCTTCCTCTGAAATGGTACATGTACGGACGTGATCCAATTGGTTTAATTGGTGAAGCCCGAGCATGGTTTGAGCCACCAAAAACCAAGTCTGGCCGACCACTCACTCCGGCGGAAACAGGAACACTTATTGATGAAATTGCCGGCCCTCGAGAAATCTCCTCACTTATAGTTGACCTTGCCCGTCGGGGTTATATGAAGATTGTTGAAAAGAAAAAAAACGATTTTGAGTTTGTAAAAACACAAGAGTTTGCAGGAGACCCGACACTGCAGGAATTTGAAAAAGTATTTTTGACCGAGCTTTTTACTACTAAAAAGACGGTCAGGCTCAAAGACACTAAGTTGTATAGCGTCGTGACTACTGTCCAGGATCTTATTTACGCCAATCTTGTCAAGGAAGGATATTTTCCCGAAAACCCGGACAAGGTAAGAAAGTACTATGCGATCATAGCCGGTATTTCTGCGGTCACTTTTAACTTTTTTTTGCTTATTATATCTGCGATATTTGGTCGCATCATGCCTAAAAAGACAATGGAAGGGGTACATGCGTCAAATATCACACGTTCGCTCAAAAATTTCCTCACTTCACAAGAAAGGCAGCTTGAGTTTCAGGCCAAAAATCAGATATTTTTTGAAAAACTTTTGCCGTATGCCGTCGCCTTCGGTGTTGAAAAGATCTGGGCAAAAAGATTTGAGGATATTGATATGAAACAGCCCGATTGGTATGAAGGGTCGACACAGGGCAGGTTCAATGCCATTGTCTTTACCAATAGCTTAAACTCCTCATTTAATTCATTCACAAGCGCCGCAACTCCAACTACTTCAAGCAGTGGATTTTCTTCAGGATTTAGTGGTGGTTCATCAGGTGGAGGTGGTGGAGGCGGTGGGGGAGGGAGTTGGTGAGTTATCACCGAGCAGTTTTTATTAACTTGGATAAATTCCTTTAATTGATGAAGGTTCTATATAATACAAAACGCTACAGTCATTCATTCCTCTTTCATACCATCTTTTTATTAATCGGGAAGCTGGAAGCTCAATCTCCATGATATGAGTTCCAAATCGAGTTGCTGTGAGCCTATCTGGCGTTGTACTTATAGCTAATGATTCTGGAGTATCAAAACCAAACCATCCATCAGGATCTAATGCCCAGTGATTGGTAAAAACAGGTGATTTAGCATACGGTAAAAAGTAAGCATTTGACCAATTTCTTTTTTCATCAGTATATCTATTCAAATCAGATGGAGTTTCCTTTCTAACTAGTGACCAGAGCCACTTTTCCAAAACCATATCTAGATTACCATAATTCCAGAAGCCAGCAGGAATAACTCCCTGTTGTAAAATACGTTCCACATCTTTTTCAGATAACTGTGCACCTCGATAAACTGTCCAAATTTCATCGGCTTCATTAGCCTCCCTTAAAGAGGCTTCCCATGCTAATTTTCTCTTATTACTACTTGTTGTAATAGCTTGGATCGAGCTCCACTCTCCAACTCTTAACTCAATCACTTCATCTAAACTTAGTTCATCTTCTTCATAATGGGTTGATTGAATATCCCAAGGATGATTTAAATACCATTCCCATCTAGCTATTGAACCAGCCTGCTGATCTGTTAATGGATCCGTTTGCAGTAACAGCATGGTCAATTCTTTTAATTGTTTGTATTCGTTTACATCTGTCCTTGTGATTATTGGAATTTGCTCAAGAAGTGAGCGTATTTTTTTTCTTCTTTCTTGAAAATCAGGCCTCTCACTTTTACGAAGATTTGCTTCAAGAAGTTTTCGCGAGTCTGTTATGGCTAATTTATATTTTGTATCTGGGTCGAGATGTCTTAACTCTTGGTATGGTATAGTCATATTAATTATTACATAAAACAGATATAATTATCCTATAGTATAATATGTAATCTCGAGTTATACAACTATCTCTGGTAAAGTAGTTATTTGGTACAATTGTACATTGCAGGAAGCACCTATAGCTTAATCGGATAGAGCAGTGGCTTGCGGAGCCACCGGTCCCCGTTCAATTCGGGGTAGGTGCACAAATTTTAGACTCTGGTCATTAGACGTTGGACTTTGGACTCAAGATGTGAATAATTTTTATCTAAAGACTAATGACTAAAGTCTAACGACTAATTTTGGGTCCGTGGTGAAATGGTATCATAGAGGTCTCCAATCCCGCATCCAGATTGGGAGCTTAGTTAAATGGTATAACATCGGTCTCCAAAACCGATATTGGGGGTTCGATTCCCTCAGTTCCTGCTGGTAGGTGCGGGACGAATCCTGGCGGGCCCGCAAATTCATATCTGGTATAATCATCCGATGATAAGTGAGCGGCCTTCAATAAAAGACGTTTCAACCGTAATGCGATGGAAGTTAAGCAGAGAGCGTACATTGCGCGAATCTAATTTTTACAATTCCTTAGCTTGGCTAAAAAGAAATCCACAAGAGCTTGCTGTAAGACTGACAGATTTTGATAGAGTTAATAATGGGCTGAGCACACTTGTAAGCTCACAAGAAGAATTAGGACGTTCACACAAGGCCGTAGAAAGACTTCGAGAGTTGTTAAATGGAGCTGCTTCATTGCCTGATTTGCAAGCTATGCAGCATAAAGTAGGATATGAAATGGTAGAAGTAGTTATTCAGGGATTGTTGGATCAAGTCAGACAATCACAACCAACAGCCGTTTTTCATACAAAATTCCCAAGTTTAGGATCACCTGCAACTCATGCACTTGTTAGAGGTTATGGTAGTCTTCTTGGTGTTTTAAACGGTGATCACGATTCTCAGATTGCTCCTGAAATAGAAGGTATATACCCAAGCGCATTTGCAGCCGTTTTATTTAACTCAAAGGAAATGCGCACATCTCCACTTGTGACAGATTTAGTAGGTTGGATGTATGATGGATTCTCAGCCTTACCAGGTAATCTAAGACTAGATGTGATTGATGTTGCACAAAAATTCAATCCAGAACAGAATGAAGCATAGTTTATATCTTTTTGATGCTATCCAGCACTCCGAAAAGTTCAGCCTTTTCCTGAGCTGTCAAATCCCTCGAAACCATATTCGGGTAACCGATCTCAATCCAAGTAATCCCAATTTCTGGTGTCGAATCATCAAGCGAACCAAATATCGATTTTGAATCGGGACCTGCCGTATAAGTTTCGATCTTGATTGTGCCTCGAGTATAAAAATACGTGGCTACGCACTCGGGAGCATCGTCACCCATAGGGCATGGGCCGCCCCGACCAAGGTTACTCATACTAATTGTAAAAAGATCGGATTTTATGTTTAAAAAAGATTCCTTAGATTCGCAACTCCAGTCTGATGGAACTTGAAGACCGATTTTGATACTCACATTGCTGCAAGGGTAGGTTGAAACAGCGGCTGGAGCTGTTGTCGGAGTAACTACCGCTGTTTGCTCATCTTTTTTTGTCGGTGAGTTTTCCTCATTGGTTTGAGAATCTTCCTTGATTAAAGTCGGTGTTACATTACTGGCGTCGATATTTTTTTCCATGCTGATACTCAGGTTTATGTTTTTACCAAGATACCAACCAATGCCAAGCCCGAGAAGAAAAGTGAGAATTGCCACTACAATCGTAGTTGTTTTTGAAGATGAAGGAGAACCTGGGCTCGCCAAAGTTTCTTTTGAATTATCTTCTTCCGTAGTTTTTTTATCCATTACCTATGATTGTCTACAAATTGATTTTGTTTGTCAAGAGTGGCAATTAAATGGTTATTTAAATTCCTTGAAATAATCTATTCTTCCTTCACTCTCAACATAATAATTAGGAATTTTTCCCACTTTTTTATACCCATGTTTTTTATAAAAAATATTTGCCGGTTTATATGATTCGATATCGCAGGTGAGGACATGGATATAACGACCGTCCCTGTTTTTCACAAATTTTTCAGCTTCCTCAAGAAGTTTTGTAGCCAGACCTTTTCTTCGATAATCTTTGTGAACGGCAAAATAGTCTTGATCCATTTCGTATCCACCGCTTCCGTATTTATTTTCTCGCATGCCTAAAGCGGCGATAATTTTTTCTCCGTCTTTAATATACCAGTACCTATGATTTTCATCTTCAAGACTTTCAAGGCAAGCCTGCATAACAAACTTCTTCTCATTTGGCGACCATTTTTGTTCAAACGTATAAGGCCCTGTCAAAAATTCACCAATTTGCCTTGCCGTGTTTTTGTCTTTTAGGACTGCAATATCAATATTTGATATTTGTCTTTTCATATAAACAGTATTTTATTTTAGACTGTGTTATAATGCAAAATGATGTCCGATCAAGCAGACAATCTCTCAAATCTTATTGAGACTTTTGGACTCACCGACGAGGAAAGCCGGCTATATTTGTATTTGCTACAGCATGGATTTACAACCGCTTTGACTCTTAGCCGTGATTTGAAAATCGGACGCACCAAGGTGTATCGCATCCTTGATCTCCTCAAAAGATTAAAACTGGTAGAACAAAAAATTGACGAGCGTGGGGCAAAATTTTCAGCGACGCATCCAAGTAGATTGCAACAAATTGTTATCGAACGTGAACAAAACGTTCAAGCTCTAAAAAAAACTCTTCCGGATCTTATTTCCCGGTTGAGTACAATCATGCCGGCGTCTACCGAAAAATCAAAAGTTTTGTATTACGAAGGAATAGAGGGGCTGGAACAGGTGAGTTACAACATAGTTCATGCCAACGGTTTGCTTCGAGTTTTTGAAATGGAACATCTCGACAATTTTTTGTCTTTCGAATTTTCAGAAAGTATCCGTCGTAGGCTAGTTGAAAACAAAATACTCACCCGAGATTTGACTAACAAAAAACAGTTTCCCGGATTTACCGATGTTGCGGATCTAGTTCAACAATATTCAGAGTTTCGTTATATCAGTCCCGATAAGTTGAAGATTAACTTCGAAGTACTAATTTATAACGATGTTTACGCAACATATACTTACAAAGATAAAAAAATTTTCTGCGTAGAAATATACAATGAACAGCTGGCGACTATGCAAAAACAGATTTTTGATTTCATCTGGGCTCAGGCAAAACCGATGAAGTTTGTCGACATGCGGGGAGCGGCCCGCCTACAATAGATTTCGGCGAGGCAGAGCAAAAGTGGAGTGAAGTTTTTACAAGAATTCCTCGAAAGGCGGAGCTTCAAGTTCCGGCCAACGACAGGTAAATTGGTCTACCAAGTTATCAAGTCCGTCATTTGTTAGTTGCATATTATATGCAAAACTAGGAATGGTGGAATCAAGTAGTTTTGGTTCAATCATATAAATGGAGTTATGCCCATGGGGTTTTATATGTCCGTACATCAAATTGTGTGGTCCTAACTGATTCACTGTCTACATAAATCTTTTCATCTGCAAGAGCGCTCACCGCTATGATAAATTCGTCAACTGTTTCTAAAGGTATGCGATAGCGAACTATACCGTATGAATCAGCGATAACTGGTCCATGTACCCACTCAACAAAAAAACCGACGGAATTTGGTTGTCGAGGATTTTGATATATCCCAAGAACAGAGGGAACATGACCAGGTAATAAATCATGAAGCTGTTGTAATGCTCTTATCTCTGTCATCATCTCTGCCTCTCTTTTATCTTTTGGCTTGACAACATGTCAATCGCCACTTTCAACTCCTAAAATCCTTGGTCGCATGGTCCGAATTTGATCCGTTTGGATCACGAGTGGCTGAGTCTCGTTAGACATAACATATTATACAATTATTATCGAATCACAACGTATGCAAGCGATAAAGCGTACGGGCGTGCATGATGTGTATGTTGAAAATCTAGATTTTTACCGTCTTCAGCTTATCATCAAAGGTAAAAAGCTCTGCCTCCTCATCTTCTGATTTTCCTAAAAGGAAGCAGTCGACTAGACTCAGGCCATTACTGTTTTTATAGTAGTAAAGGGCTTTTTCAAAGATATTCTTGGATTCTATATGTAAATATTTCGTAGAAAGAAGAGAACCTATTTTTTCAATGATTTCAGCCTTTTCGAGCTGATAAAATTTTGTTAGTCCAAAATTTATTTCGAAGATAACTATCTGAGGCACAATTAGTGTAATCTCCTCTTTCTTCGCTTTTAAAAACATCTGTTTTACTTGTTTATATTGATCAGGAATATCAGCAAGGAGAAACCGTAGGATAATATTGGTATCTACTATATAGGTTTTCATTTATTGCTTAACTCTTTACTGCCTCTTCAGCAAGATATTGACCAAATGCCTCCCGCATTTCCCGAGGAGAAACAGGTTTTTTATCTGTTTTCAATGATCCGGCAAGCTCCATCAGATCCTTTACAGGCTGGATTATAACCCTCCCTTTTTCAATAGAAACGATAGCGCGTTTTATTTTATCGAGATTGAGCTCCCTGCGAATTTTGATTGGTATGCTTATCTGACCCTGCGATGTAATTGAAACTATATGTGACATATACTAAATTTATCATTTTACATTAAATTTGTCAATTTGCATTAAATTTATTGGAAAGTAATGAAGAAAACGAAACTTAGCTATATCCTGGAGCGGCCAGCCTACAATAGATTTCGGCGCGGCAGAGCAAGAGAAAGTCAAAAGCTATAGAATCCACATAAAAATCTTTGCGACGAGGAAAGATATCACGATACAAATTGGAAAGGTCAGTATCCAGGCAGACACAATGTTTCCGGCCACACGCCAGCGGATTTTATGTATACCTTGAGAGGCGCCAACACCCATGATTGCGGTACTTATGGTATGCGTTGTTGATAGGGGAATACCAAATCTGGATGCAATTTCAATCGAAGTTGCGGCGGCGGTTTCTGCGGCAAAACCATGTTGAGGTTCAAGTGACGCAAGGCGAGTACCCATAGTACGTATGATTCTCCAGCCGCCTATGGAAGTGCCAATACCCATCGTTACCGCACAAAGAATGATCGTCCACCAAGGCACTGTAAACTCCGAGGTCACTCCACCAAGCAATAACGCAAGTGCAAATGCGCCAATAAATTTTTGCCCGTCATTGCTGCCATGGCCAAAAGCCATAAAGGCGGCAGATAGAATTTGCAGTTTGCCAAACCACCGCCGTACTTTGCTAATTGGCTTATCTTTAAAAATCCAGGCAATCGATAAAAAAATGAGATACGCAAGTGCGAATCCTAAAAATGTCGAAAACAGTAAGCCGATAAACACTTTTTGCCATCCGCTCCATTCGAGGGCGGAAGGTCCTGCTACTGCAAGTCCGGCACCAGTTAAGCCCGAGATAAGAGCATGGCTTTCGCTTGTTGGCAAGCCGTACTTCCAGGCCAACGTGCTCCACGAAATGATCGCGATCATTGCCGCGGCGACAGTAGTTATGGAAACCATATCCGCCCTGATAATTCCTTTGCCGATCGTGTTGGCAACTTCCAGTCCTGAAAATGTACCGGCGATATTTAAAGTTGTCGCAAGAATAACCGCAGTCTTTGGTGAAAGTACCCGTGTCGAAACAACTGTTGCAATGGAGTTTGGGGCGTCGGTCCATCCATTTACAAATTCAGCCCAAAGAATAAGCATCAACACAAATAACAACACCGGCATTTCAACCATTAATTAAAAGTTTTTAATAATAATTTCTTCAATAGTATCTGAAGCTACTTCACACTGGTCCAATATATCTTCAAGATTCTTATAAATGTCTTTCCATTGAATAACCGCGATCAGAGGTTTGTGATTTGAAAATAACTTCGTATATGATTTGCGAAGTAGTTCGTCTCCTTCATTTTCAAGAGCGTGGATTTTAATGATGTATTTTTTCATTTTTGCAATATTTTTACCGCCATGACGAAGCTCGTGTACAAGCAGGGATATTTGTTTTGTAGCGGCGGCTACGGTTTCAATATAAATTGTAAATTGTCCGTTTGATCGGCCTAGATGGAAAATCTGTATGAGTGATTGTAAATTTTCAACATAATCTATGATGGTGTCGAGATTTCGTGCAAGTGCGTGAATATCCTCACGGTCAATCGGGGGAATGAAGGTGGAATCTGCTTCACGAGTAATATGATGACAGATTATATCTGCCTCAAGTTCAAGTTTCCTTAACTTTTTTGCAACTTTTGATATAGAGGCTGTATTTAATTTACTTTCTTTAAGAAGTTGTCCTGATAGTTCTACTTTCTTTGCCAATTTATCAAATAAGTCAAAAAATTTTGGAGTTTTTGGAAAGAAGTGCATATTTATTTGGTCATTATACAGGATCGTTAAATTATTTTTATGCAAATCTTAGTTACAGTTTTACCTCTTATGAAGTCTATCGACAAGCGGGGATCAGCAAAGGTGGAGTAGATTGGTATATTATTTGGTATAATTTTATACCTGACGTGAACAATTTCGTTCTGGATTAAAAAAATATGGCGATTAAAGAACTGCCATCTATTGCACCAACTCTGCTTAAACAAGTTAATAATCTTGCCGATACTTGGGGGGAATATCTTACTCCTGGTAGTTTAACACTAGAAACCAATGAAATTGAGCCGTATCATATTGGACTGCGTAAAATGAGTATAGATAATTACCAGGATCTCCAAATTTCATTAAGAGTTGCACAACAACCAACGGGGACAAATTTCTCATTTAGTTTGAACTATCGGGATTTCTCAAAACAATTTCCTTGGATAATTTGGCAACTTGGACTGACACGACGATGCGAATTTGCGTATGTAGCAAACATCGTTACTGATGAACGATCACGGGGACAAGGACTGGCAAGTCTAGCTGCCCATATTTTTGATGGCATGCTAACTGTCCGTGCAGGTGATATCGATATCCCACTCCTGGGATATGCGGTTGATGAAACCGCAACTGGATGGAGTAGTGCGGTACTGGGAAGTTATGGATACGCAAGCTATCCTAATGAGCAGGGCAAGATAGCGCTGCTTAAAATCTATTGAAATAAGTTTTCAAATTTTTACTTCAATTCGTTTATCTTCTTTAGCTTCGGGATAAAGAATATAAAATTTCTCGGGAACTATTTTATAAAATCTGTATCCTGTTTTGGTCATAAAAAACTCAGGCTGCATGGGCACAAAATGAGAACGATACCATTTTAGAGCAGTTTTAATCTCGGATTTCTTTAGTTCATATGCTTTTCCTGCAATCTGAACTCCATTACCGGTGCCTTCGGGCTGATGTGAGTCGAAAACGGCGAGCGCTATATGTGGATTAATTTTTATGTGCCTACTATGTAGTGCCTGTGGTCTAGAAATAAAATAGAAGTTGTAGTTGTCGTCGAGTGCATAGAAAATAGGCGCGGCCCAGGGAAGGCCGAAGTGGCTGGCTGTTGCCAGGGTGCAGTAAATGTTGCTTCGCAAAATGTCTTTTGCTAGCTTTGAATTATTCATTTAATTTTTTTTATTCGCTCGTAATCGAAAATTTCCTACATTCTCAATATTCCAGATTCCGTCAAAGTCTCTTTCCCGCCAGTGCTCATCCGACAAAGATGTCTCCTTGCGCGCTGTCGGGATCCCTTCCGACTTTGCCACCTGTTCCGCGATAGCGTTTTAAGTTTTCCTATTGTATTGCTGTTTTCTTTTGTAGTAAAATAGTTGTGCAAAAAATGCACAGAAATTTATCGGTTTTTAAAAAAAATGAGCTTTTAGATTATCTTTACGATCTAGGTTTAGATAAACTATCGGCGAAACTTTATATAACTCTCGTTGAGAACGGCTCCAGTACTATTAGTGAACTTTCACGTCAGGCAAATATTGAGCGTACCAAGCTTTATCGACTTCTTAATCATCTTATTAAAAGAGGAGTAATTGAGGAGGTAGTTGAATATAAACGCAGATTTTTAAAGGCGGCAGATATCAACACTCTTGAATATGTCGTTCAGCATAATTTAAGACGTGCGCAAAATCTCTCTAACCATTTTTTTGAGTTTTCACAGACTATTGACCACCTTAAGCAAAAAGATTCACCCACATCAGTACAGTTTTATAAAGGTCGTGACGGGATAAAGCAGATGCTCTGGAATGAACTTTCGGCAAAAAAGGAAAGCCTATGTTTTATCTATAAAATCTTTGATACGTTTGTCGGACAGGATTTTTTTGACCACTGGGCGAGCGAGTTTGGTAAGCGCAATCTGCATTCACGTGAAATACGGACGGAACTTTTTGATGAAAGTTATGCGGACTGTCCAAACGAGATATGTTTTAAGATAAAAAACGTCAAGATCCGCTACATTAAATCAAAAAAATTTCCCATCACGCACGGAATGACCCTTTATGATAATGTCGTTGCCATTTACGATTTTTGGGAGGATCAGATATTTGGAGTCGAGATTTACAACCAAAAAGTAGCCGATATGCAGCGGATTTTTTTTGAAACATACTGGAAAAAGGCCAAGCCGACATCGGCTAGCAATCACTTGATTAAGCTTAAAAAAACTATCAGGGAATATTAGTGTGTACGAATTAAGTCGAGAAGTACAGGTAGTTCGGTAATATCGTCCTCACCGCTGAAATGACCTTTGCCTCGCTCAATTATGATTTTTGCACCAAGCATTTCTTTAAAAATATCGGCTTCACTTAGAGGTACCCAATCGTCATCGTCTGAAAATATACAAACAAATTTTGAAGCTCGTTCCCGTACTCGTGTAAAGTCAATTGGACGGTCAATCCATGGAGCGGCGATTGTATTTGTATTTTCATCCATAAGTGCTTTTTCTGAAAGATGCAGCCATGGCGCAACAAGAATTACTCCACTCGCTTTCGGTTTATCGGGAAGAGCTTCAAGATATCGAAGGATTGTTTGGCAACCGATCGAATGTCCAATAAATATGGTGCCGTGATCTGGCGTACCGGCAAGATTGGTGAGCGTTTCAACCCAGGGCTCAATTTTCGGTTCATCTGGATGAGGCATGAGTGGGACATGGACTTCATATTTTAGCTCTTGAAGTTTTATTTTTATCCAAGGAAACCACCCTTCTTCAGGATATCCGTCCCAGCCATGTATGATAAATGCCTTTTTTTTCACGATGTAGCTTTTGATTGTAGATTATCCATGACCGAACTCATTGGATTTTGACTCGTCGGTGTTTCTTGAGGAGTTGGAGGTGTTATGGGTTCAACTGGCGGAGTTCCACTTGCTGCAGTATCTTGCGCCATTCCCATACTTGTATTTACAGCGGGTGCAGGTGTGGCTGATGTATATTTAGCAATTAAAGGATTCGTACTGTTATCTGCTGGTTGATCGGTAGGCATTGCCGAAGGTTTGACTTCAGTTGAAGATGACATCATATCAGGTTGACCGGAAGGGGGCGGCATAGTGGCATTGGTTAGCGGAACAGGATCTTGAACAGGAAGTGGAGGCAAGCTCACTTCATCTGCTGGTGTTGTTGGAGTCGAAGTAGTAGATTGTGGAGTGGAGGGTTGAGTTGACAGTGCGTTATCAAACTCTTCCTTCGTGAATCCTTTGAGTATCGTTACCTGACCATCGTCTTTTTCTATTTTAGTAACCGGAGTTCCGGCAAAATTGTTTGAAAGGTTCAACATCTCTGTTAGATACTCACGGTTTGATTCAAGGTTTTTTTCTTCAAAGGTAATATTTTTTGATTGTAAGTAGTCTTTTTCTGCTTGTGAAAATTTACAGTCGGAGACAGTATAGATTGTGACTTTCATATGATAAAAATCATTATGAAGAAATCAAAACGGTTTGTCAAGCATGAATCTATTTAGTGATAAGAAGTTTTGTCCAATCTGCAGCGAAGCGCCTCAAGCCTTCATCAAGTAGCGATCCCTCTTCTTTTTCGATCTTATACTTTGAAAAATCAGGCTTGAACTGAAGATCTTTATAAACAATATTTTTGAGTCCGGTTGGAGAAGCACGATAATGCTCATCAGGGATCCATTTTTCCTCGTCCACCCATTTATAGAGAATCGAAAGTGGAACCGTCATTATATCGGCTCCCAAAAAAATTGACGAATAAAAATGTTCCATAGTTCTAATTGAGGCAGCAAGTACTTGAACGTGAGATTTACCCTTCATATTTGGGTTTTGAGCTTGGGGAATTTTGCCAAACTTTCGGTACATTTTGAGAGCATTTTTTAAAATATCAAGCCCGTTGTAACCTCGATCATCCCAGCGTCCCATAAACGGTGATAAGAAGGCGGGTTGTCTGGTCGGAAGTGTGGCGGCATAAACTGCAGCCGCTTGTTCTTCGGTAAAAACAAGCGTCATATTTACTCGTCCGCCGGATTTGACAAACTCATGTGCCGCTTTTACTCCTTCTTGCGTAGTTGGAATTTTGATATAAATGTTTCTGCCCCAGGTAAACATTTTTTCCGCTTGTTTAAGCATATCGCTTGCGGTACTTTCCCAGTTGGCGTTTACCTCAACCGATATCGGACCGGCAATCTCTTTTTCAATTTCGGCAACCACTTGTCGGTAAAAATCTAAAAGTTCGGTTTCGGTAAGTTTTTTACCTTCCGCAAATCTTTTTTGAAGCTCCGGATGTTTGGCAACGAGGCTGGGGTTGGTAGTTTGACCATCTAAGAAACCGATTAATCCTTTGGCTTTTTTGGTGTCCTCAGGATTACCGGAATCGAGGTGAATTTTTGGAAGTTTTATTGACATGTGGAAATTATAACAAAAAAAAGGAGGTATAATCCAGATTCCGTCCTCGCTTTCCTCCTCCCGCCTTGGCGGGACTGTCGGGATCCCTGAAGCTCGGCCACCTGATCCTCAGATAAATTTTCCTAATTAGTTACTCGCACATCGTCCGCTGTTATAATGATCAGATGCGGAAAATTATTTTTTTGATCATTGTAGCGCTCATTGGATACCTAGTATTTATCTCATTAAAAAGCAAAGACGATACTTCTGTAAGAACGACAAGGGAGACAAAAAATAGTGAAATATCAAATAATAAATCTAACAGTGAAAAGGCGACAACAATTTCTTCAAAGTCAGTTTTTGTACCATATTGGACCGCATCTAATTTAAATTCGAATGAACTTGTCAATTATGATCGGATAATGTATTTCGGCGTTGCGGCCACGGAGCAGGGGATTGACCGGTCGGAATCCGGCTTTAGCGGCTTACCGGAATTTATACAAAACACGGACCGTAAGAATAGGCTGCTCACACTTCGCATGCTTGACACGGAAAGCAATCTCAAAATTTTGGCAGATTCTAAAATTCAAGAGAAAATTATTTATGACCTCATCAGCATCGTTGATGAGTATGGATTCGACGGCGTAGTACTTGATCTTGAACTTTCGGTCTTACCCTACGCCGATGTTAAAGAAAATATTTCGATGTTTGTCCGTGTCTTTGGACAAAAATTACGCGAACGTGACCTTGAACTTGCCATGACGATCTATGGAGACACTTATTTTCGAGGTAGACCGTACGATATTCAAGAACTTAATAAATTTGTTGATGAGTTCATGATCATGGCTTACGATTTTCATAAATCATATGGAGAACCCGGGCCGAACTTTCCTCTTGGCGGAAGGATTACTTATGGTTATGACTTTAAAAAAATGATTGAGGATTTTTCTGATGATGTAGAGTCAGAAAAATTGACAGTTGTTTTTGGAATGTTTGGATATGACTGGACACTTGGCAAACAGGGTAAACCTTTAAAAAGGGGAGAGGCGCTGACACTTAGCCAGATTCGCGAGCGGTTTTATCCCAATTGCGATCTCAAAAGTTGCCTGACAAAAAAAGATCCGGAAAGTGCGGAAACAAAGATAACATATATCGACGATGAAGGCTATAGACATGTGGTTTGGTTTGATGATGACGATTCGGTTGAAGAAAAGATTGAATATTTAAAAAGTAAGGGAATTGGGAGTGTCGCTTACTGGGCGTACGGATATTATTGAGACTTTTTCTTAGGCTTTCTTTTAGATTTCTTATAATATTTCTCCCAAGCTCCCATCTGCCGTAATTTCCACATAAAAAGCGCCGCGCGGCTTCGGGCTTTTGCGTCAACGACAAATCTTAAAGCCTCCTCCAAAATCGGGCGGGGAATGTCGCGGGCGAGTTTAATATACAAGCTTTTGTGCCTTGGATCACCAAGTTTTTCTGATAAATGCACGCCAAAAGACTGAAATTCGCGGGAGATATATTTGTCTTCAAACGGATCGAATTTTTTTAGAATGTCGTCTATGGAGTCCATATTCATTAATTATCAATTACGAATTACGAATAAAAACATTATTTTTTTCTCGGATCTTCGCCTTTGCCATATTTCATTACATACGATTTTGGATCGTGATACATTTCCTCTGAAGCAATCTGTTGACTAAAATCTAGTTGAGACATAATTTCACCTTTTTCAGCAATGAGCTCAGACAATTTTTCTTTTGGCACATGTTGGGCTTGTGATTTATTAATCTCATTTATGATATCTCTTAAGCGGATTCTAAATTCAGCGGCATTTATTTTTGATTGAAGTATTTCTTCTTGCACCTGATAGTCAGTGAGAGTAGGCTTGTTAAGCAATTTTCTAATACGGTCGCTTCGTAATGTTTCAAAATTCGCAAGAACTTCTCCTTTTGTTTTCCCATATTCCACTTGTAAGCTTTTGTATCTTTCGTCACCCATTACCAAAGGGGCCACATCTTTTACGATCTCTTGTAGCAACGCAAGGGCTTGTGGATCTTTTGGATCTATTGACTGCAGGAGAGTTTCGGCCTCAGAAGAAGAAATATGTCTAGCAGTTTGCAGAAGTTCAGTTACAAACGGACCACTTTGGAGCATATGTTTAAGTCTTGCTGGATTTCTTATCCCTGCAATTTTTGGATTGCCTTTTCCATCTGCTAACCAATCGCCACGATCAAGAAGCTCCACAAGTAATTTTTCCTGCCTTGATTTGCCTTGTGCGACTTCATGATGGGTTGCCATCTGAGTCAGTCGGTCAAGCTCTTTGGTAATATAAGAAACATTCTCACGATCGCGTCTCGGATCTGCAGCAAGTGTTCGAAGTACTTCTTCGGCAGAAACCACTTGACCTTTGACATTGACATCAAATATTTTGGCAAGTTTTTCAAGTCGTCCAATACCTGTGCCACTATACGTGTCTTGGGCGTGAAATCCAGTCCCAAGCATAGTCATAGTTTTGCCTTGTCCGCTCGAATCGGCGTCAATATATTGATTGAGAATATTGACAAAGTTTTCTATTGTGTCTTTTGATTGATTTTCAATCTTTATTCCGTTTTGGAGTATCGATTCAAGTCGGGCGCGTTGAGCTGCATCAACAGTTTTTGATTTTTCAGATAATGTAGCTTGAATTCGTCTGCGTATAACATCGGCCATAAGATCCGCTTCTGTCGCTTCACGTTTTGCGCCTGTTTGACCTCCACTTAGTATGACTCTTTCGGTTTTACCCTGAATAAGCATTTCTGCAGCAGCAACTGCGTTCAATCTGGAAAAAAAATTAAGTCCGGTGCGGCCCATTTCGGCCTGTCCTTCTTCATATTCTTGCACCGGGCCTTGACCAAAAACGAGAGTGACATCCGAATGTTGAATATTTTTTGATTCAATATTTGGAGTTATTTCAGCCGTTTGACCTTCCATAATTACAAAAATTCACTACTTATAATTATTTTTCGTATCATTTTTTATGATTTTCAGGATTTTATTGACTCATAAAGCTTATAATATTTTTCACTTATCGTCTGCCATTTATACAAGGGTATCAGCTCCGTTATTGCTTTTCTTGATTTATCTTTATACGAAGGGTAATCACTAATTAACATCATCATTTTTTTTTCAATATCGAGGATGTCTTTAGGGTCAGCGTAGAGTGCATAATTTCCGGCAACCTCTTCCATAGCGCTTATTTTACTTGTTAAAACAGGTGTTCCTACAGTAAGTGCTTCCAACACTGGTAAACCAAACCCTTCAAAAAGTGATAAATAGACAAAAAATAATGCATTTTCTAGTAATATATATTTTTCATCACGAGATAAGAAATCAAGCATTATTACATCGCTTGTAAGATCATTTTCGTTTAAGTAATTTTTCATTGTCTCAATATTCTTTCTTATTTCTTTATGACTTGAAAACCTTCCAGAAACTATAAGTTGATATTTAAAATTATTTATTTTATTAAAGTTTTCAAATGCTTTTATTACTGTTAAAACGTTCTTTCTTGTAGAAAAGCCTCCCAGATAAAAGATATACGGTTTGACGCAATTAATTTTCTTTAATAGAGCTTCTTTTATCGATTTTTCAAGAACTCCAGGGATAGTAACGCCATTTGTGATAACCTGTATGCGGTTTTTATCAATATCAGGGAAAAAATACTCCAGATTTTTTTCAGTAGATTGGGATATACATGCAATTGTGTTTGCCTTATGGAGTGAATAGCCGATAGATATTCGATATAAAAAGTATTCGAATGGAGTCATAAGTTCTTTGTAGGGAGAAAGAGGGATTAGATCATGTAGCGTTAATATGATTTTCAAATTATTCGGTACGACGTACGGAACCCCAAAACTATCTGTTAGGTGAAGAATATCCGGTTTGTATTGTTTGATGAGTTGTGGTAGATGGTATTGTTCAAACCAAAATCGTTTTATACTCGACAATTCATATTCATATGGAGTTTCATGTACAGTAACATTTTCCAGACCGGGAATTTTTTTTATTCCTTTTCGGGTAAATACGATAAACTCAATATCAGATTTTTTCGCCAAATTTTTAAGTAGTTGTGTGGCCACATACCCGACACCTGCGGGTCTTTCCCGAATAGTACGTCCATCAAATAATATGCGCATATTACAAATTTAAATCGCAACTATCAATAGAATTCTTACTATTATTTTGATAATTCAAAAAGGGCAGAGGCAATGTTATCCCAGCTATGAATAGTATTATATTCTTGAATATTTCGATTAAATGATGAGACAATTTCTGAATAGTTTTTGGTCATTTTTTCAATTGCTTCTGTAAGTTTTTCTACATTATTAGAAGGAACCATAATTCCAAGCTTTCCATCAAGTTCGGAAGAAGATATAAACGCATCAGAAAAAATAACTGGTTTATTAAACCCAAATGCAAGGTTTATTACCCCACTTTGTGATATAGTCGTGTATGGAAGAGCAACACAATCTGAAGCTTTAAAATATGTTTCGATTTCATCTAAATTAAAAACTGAATCTTTTTGAATATTTACTTTAACCTTGTCTGAAATACCAAGACTTTCAATCATATTCTGATAGAGTTTTATTTGTTCATATTGGTTTCTTACAGTCGCTGCAACATATAATTTGATTGTTTTATTTAATTTTTTATTTTTTAGTTCTGCAACAGCTTTCAAAAGAATGTCTAAACCTTTATTCTCCCTTAAGAAACCAAAAAACAACACCACAAAGTCATTCGAATCATATCCTAATTTTTGTTTAGCCGCAGATACAGTTATTGCACCTCGATCAAATAGATTATATGTACCATGTTGAGCAATGACAGTTGGTTTTTGAAAAGAAAAATTTTGGCGTAACAGCTTTTTTTCCTGTTCGTTGCCAACAATTGCGGCGTCGGCAAGACTGTAGAAAGAAGAAAGTATGTCGTTGTTTATCAGATGTTTTTCACCAATGTGCTCTACATCATGCATAGTAAATACGATTTTTGAATTCATTTTTTTGATATCTGCGATTAGCGGACGAAAAAAGTAGTGAAGAACACGGACAAAAGCGGTTACGTGAAGATTAAAAATTTGAGGTTGAAACTGAAGTAATGAATTCGTTAGTTTTATATAACTTTCAGCGAGAGATTTGAATGTTGCTGGGCGTAATAATAAACGAGGATTTTGTATAGTTGAAAAAGCAAGCTCGCTCTCTGTGGCGGTAACAAGGTCATCGTTTGCCATGTGGGAAAAAGAATATACTTTGACATCGAAAATCGGTGCGAGGTAAGGGTATAAGTGAGCAATATAATCTGCCGTACCAAGTTTTAATGAACCAAACAGGGCTAACTTTTTTTTCATAGGTTACTTTTTAATCAACTCTAAATAAAGCTTCTCGTAATTTTCAACCATTTTTTCTATAGAAAAATTTTCTAAGACGTGATTTCTACAGTCTTCAGGTTTTATCTTGTTAATTTGAGACAATGCTTTCTGAAATCCTTCAACCCCTTCCTCATATGGCACTACAAATCCTGTTTTTCCATTGACAATCACTTCGGGTACAGATCCACGATCAAAACCAATAACCGGAGTTCCGCATGACATAGCTTCAATCATAACAAGACCGAAATTTTCATGCTGATTTATGGTCATGAGGAAAGCCTTGGCATTTTGGTAAAGTTCAACAATTTTTGCAACGGGCGCAGTTTGCTTGGCCGACACATCACCAACCCATTGGATTTTGTCGTTCAAATATGGCTTTACATCTTTTTCGAAAAATTTTGGATCTTCAACCGGAGCAGAGAGAATGAGTTTTTCACCTGTTTTTTGTGCTAGTTCTATTGCAGTTCGTACGCCTTTGGGATCTAGGTAATTTCCTTGTTCATCCTTGGCTTTGGGTAGTCTTCCAAGCCAAAAGAGATAGTTACCTTTGTGCGGTTGATAGCTGTAGAAATCAGTATCAACGCCGTTATAAACGACATATTCTAAATGTGCTTTTTTGAAAAGAGATTGATATTTTTTTGAAAGAGCAACAAAATGCGTTTTTTTAAATTGATCTAGTATTTCATCAAGATAGTAATCATAGACTGCGTGAAAGGTAGTCACCAACGGAGTAGTGAAGCGATCTTCGGAAATCAAAGGAAAAAATTCCGGATAGGTATGATTATGAATGATATCGTAGTCTTTTTGAATTTCAACAATTTTTTTTGTAAGCTGCATAAGTGTCGCTGTGTCACGTAAAAATTCATTTTCTACGGCAGGCAGATCTACCCAGCCCTTTTCGATGATAGATACGATCTTTACTCCCGGTATCTCGCTATCTCCAGTGCAAAGCAAGGTCACTTCATGACCCTTTTTTACCAGTCCTTCTGCAAGTTGATAAATGATACGGGAGCGCGAGGCGAAGTTGGTTTTATTGACACTGCGTTTTAAAGTAGAAACAATGAGGATTCGCATATTACTTAAAGTATACAATATTAACTTCAAGCATCATCCCTTTTTATGATTATTTTTTTTGATTAGCGACCTTCTGTACATATTGTAAAACTTTGCGGCGATTTTATCCCAGTTAAATTTGGTCGCTACAGTCTTGTAGGCATTTTCACCCATACGTTTTCGCAGTTTTTCATCCTGGAGAAGTTTGTTGACTTTGGCTGCAATAACATTGGCGTCCTTTGAGCGAACCAAGAACCCGTTTTCGCCGTCCTTGACAATGGTTTTTACGCCGCCTCTCATGGTGACAATTACTGGAGTTTTATGCACCATTGCCTCAAGTATGACAAGACCGAGAGGTTCTTTCCAGACTGATGGGGCGACATACACGTCGGCGCGTAAATAAAAGTCATCGATTTTCCCAAGTCTTTGTGAAAAATAACCAAGTATATGAACATTTGTTAACTTTTCTTTCTTAACAAGTTGTTCCAAATAATGTCTTTCTGGACCATCTCCCAAAATCACTATTTCGGCGTTTATCTTTTTGGCTGCCATGATGAGATACTCAACGCCTTTATGCTCAGTGAGGCGACCGGTAAAAAGCACCATGCGATCACGAGTGAATTTATACTTTTTGTCAATCCAAGTAACATCCTTATTGAACTCAACATTATTATCGATGCCTGCCGGAATGACTTTTGTTTTTCTGCGAAACCGTTCGCCAAGAAGGTTTAAATACCAGTCTTTGGTGAAATCGCTGTTTGCAGTTATATAACTTGCCTTTTCCGAAGCAGATCGAGTGAGAGAAATAAATCGATTGTCTTCCTGAAAATAATAAAGGTCACTTCCGTGAGTGGTGATGATAAAAGGAATTTTGTATAAATTTGCGAGTGTTCGGCCAATGGCTGGCAGAAATGCCGTGTGGAATATGTGTAAAACATCGGGTTTAAATTTTTCAATAGCTTTTGCAGTATGCAAAAGATAGTAATTTATGGTTTCAATAATTTCAATTTGGGTAAAGGCAGAGTATCTTTTTTCTCCCGGAAGTTCGGGGTTGCCAACAAAGACACCTTTGTGTTCAGGCTCAAGTGCAAACGTTTTGGCAAACTCAAGTTTACGCCTGTCTGGCGCGACAACACCCGCTTCAAAGCTGTCAGGATATTTATACGATAACTGCCGCGTCAGCCTGCGAAGCCAGGCTCCTGAACCATTTCCCCAAAGTGGAAACATGTATAGATAGAGTACGCGCATGACATGTATTTTACCATACTATCCCTTTTAAGGCTTCAGTATATTGTAAAAGTTTTGAAAGAGACGTTCTTTAATTTTTGGGAAAGTATCTTGTAGCAATTTTTTTTCTTCAGACGTAAAGTTTTGCAAAACATAACTTTCTCCACTTATCTTTTTGTCCTCGCGATTATCAACGCCTATTCGCACTCGCCAAAAATCTTTAGAGCCTAAAACATCTTCTATCGAAGAAATTCCATTGTGTACTTTTGGGCCGATACCTTTTTGAATTTTGAAGTTGGTGAGTGTGAGATCAAGATCATCGTGAATAACAAAAAGATTACTGATTTCGGATTTCTGATTACTAATAAATTTTTTTACTGCATCACCAGATTTATTCATATAAGTTTGCGGTTTGATTAAATCAGTCGTCAGACGTCGGTCATCGGTCAACGGAAAAGTTACTTGTGAAATTTCTGATTGTGAGTATTTATCATATTTCCATAGCTTAACGACTTCAGAATTTTTATAAAGATAATCAACAAACATAAACCCGGCGTTGTGGCGATTATTTTGATAGTTTTCTCCGGGATTTCCAAGTCCAGTAATAACAAACATATTGCAACAATTATAACCAATAGGTTAGTATGTAGATATGGCAAAATATGTCCCAGACGTCATGTCGCGGCGTTGGGTGATCATTAGTACTATCCGTACCAGTAGACCTGACGTACATAATCAAACAGTAAAGGAGAGGTCAGCAAATGTTTGTCCATTTTGTGAAGGTCATGAAGACATGACTCCAGGCGAGGTATTTCGAATAGGTGAAGGTAAACCTGATGAGCGGGGATGGAAAGTACGAGTTTTTCCAAACAAATTTCCAATTACCGATTTTCATGAGGTTATAGTTCACACTCCAGACGAAGATCGCGATCTGCATCAACTTTCGACCGAGCAGATAGGCCTCATATTTCAGGCGTATCGCCAGAGATATAATTATTATCGCGACAAAGGACAGGTCATCATATTTTGTAATCGGGGAGAGCACGCCGGAGCTTCAATAAAACATCCTCACTCACAACTTGTAGTGATACCGTTTCAAATAAATCTGGATACTTTGAGAAAAGAACCGATAAATAATCTCGTTGAGCAAAACGATTTTTACAATATTTACTGCCCCGATTTCTCCCAGTGGCCGTATGAGGTGTGGATTGCGCCCAAAGACGAAACCTCGGTTTTTGGAGATATAAAAGATAACGAAATAGACGATCTTGCGGAAATTTTTCAGACAATTATGAAACGGCTGCGCCAACTTCATGACATACGTAGCAAAACTCATGAGGATTTTAGCTACAATTTCTATATCCACCCGAAAGACAACTGGTACTTACGGATCATTCCTCGTTTTATACATCGTGCCGGCTTCGAACTGGGGACGGGGCTTTCGGTCAATATCACTGACCCAGAAGATGCTGCCAAGGAACTACGAAGTAAGAACGAAGAGGTTAGTCGCATAATGAAAAAACTTGCGGAGTTGAAAAAGAGGAAGATATAAAATTTATTATTATGAGAGATCAATAATTTCTATATTTATCATGATGACCAATATCAATGAACAGGACAGTATTTTCATCAGTCCACAAGAAAAATATTCTGTTTCCTCGATCTATCCTCATACTCCAAATACCGGTCCCTTCGAGCTTTTCTATATGAAGACTTGGATGTTTAGGGTCTTTGACAAATAAGTCAATTGCTTTAACAATGCTCTCTGCGCGTTGAAGGTTATTTTTGACAAATTTTTTGTACTCCTTATTGAATCGTTTCGTCGGAACTATACTGATCATACTTTATCGGGCAGATTTACGAACTTCATCAAAAAAATCCTCTAATTCCTCACGAGTAGATATTGTTTTTGTTTTCCCAGCTTTATATTCTTCTAATGCTTCATTTACAATAAGTTCTAATTTCATGCTTTTTTCAATTTTATCCAGAAGATCGAGACTGATAATAGCTCCAACCGGTTTGTTATTAGTAATCACTACGATAGGTTTATTTTCTTTATTAACCCTTTCAAAAACTTTTTTATAATCTCTTTGGATTTGTCTTGCCGATACAGTGTTTAACATAGGATTCTATTATAATAGAAGAAAAATACTTATGTCAAGTTGACATCTTTTTGACATACGAAAGGAAGCAATCTTAATGAAAAAACTTGCGGAACTTAGGAAGAGGAAGATTTAAGTTTCAGATACAATCTGTTCTGGCGTTATAGTTTTTAAGCCTTCAATTCTTTTGAATTCATTATCATATGTAATCAAAGTAGAGTCTCGAGGTATTTGTGTAGTTATAATACAGTCTTGAAATTTAATATTTTTTTTTAAAAATAACATGAGTGATTTTTTCATATCAGTCGATTCGATCAGTGTAAGATTTCTAAGTTTTAATAACTCACTAACGGCGCTTAATACATCTTTTTTGGGAAAGGAATACTGGCGGTTAAGGACGTAGATAATTTCAATAATGACGATATTAGATATATATGGTCGTAGTTTTCCTTGTTCTATTAGCTCAAATAATTTTAAGCAATATTGGTATTTTTCATTATTATCTTTTGTTAAAAAGCGTATAAAAACGCTTGTATCTATAAAAATTTTTTTTGTCATGATGACAGATCAATTGTTTCTCGAATTTTTTCGGCAGGAATCGGTCTTTTTACAGAGAACTTCCCGCCAAGTGCTAAAAATCCTCTTGGTTCTAATTCGATAATTATTCTTCCTTTTTCGACTTTGATGAAAGCGCGACCATGAGTTTTGATGCCTGCTTTTTTGCGCACAGCAACAGGAATATGGACTTGAAAGTTTGGTGTGATAGTTGTTTGAAATGTCATGTCTAATGAGAAGTATATCTTATTAAGAATAAAGTGTCAATGAAAAAGCTTGTCGAACTTAGGAAGAGGAAGATATAGATAAGAATAAAGTTTAAATTACAATGAAATTGAAGATGGAGGTTCGGTTACTTTGATCTTTCCATTACTTGCAAGTTGGTTTGGCATAAAAACCAACCTGTTATAATCTGTGCCGATTCTCGAATTATCCTCCAAACCAAAAAATGGATCTTCCATAACGACGAATATTATTGGGTAGTTGGCTTGCTCTCGCAATTTGCCTACTTCTTGGCCCGCTGCATTCAAAGGATCGATCACTCTTCCGCTCCCTGCTTCTTCGGTCAGTTTTCGAAGTGAAAGATAGAGTTCTAAAGCGGGATCGTATCCTTCGGCTGCGCTCAAGGCAAATTTTCCTTCTTTAGGTTGAAACGCTATCTCTCTTGCGCGGTGAGCAAGGGCGGCCAAGATCAGATTTTGCACTGTTGAATGATCATATCGAGCAGCATCACCAACAAATCCTTTCAAAAGCGCAGGTAACTGTTCCAATGGTGCAGCTTGAATGCGACTTAGTTGAGGTAAAACTTGCTGAAAATTTTCAGTACCTGCCCGAATAGTATCCATTAAACTGCGATACCATGCATGGGAAAGTTCGGTTTGTGCAACACGAAATTCTGCAAGAGCCGCCTGGACATCGCCATGGGCTATCGCATCGACAGTTTTTGCTCGGGCTACAACCAGATTATCGTCAGGAATAGGCTGATCGGGTGGATGTAGGATGCCTTCATGTTCTCTAATTTGTCCATAAACCTCTTCTGCCCGCACTTGTACTTTTTCGACCTCAGAACCAACTCGTTCCGCAAATTGTGCATGTGCTTCTGTTTCAAGATCATGGACGTGTTGAACTGGTCCAGATAATTGAGGTTCGGCACTGGCACCCGCCTTGAGACGATCGAGGACGCCTCGCATTTCTGGATTAAGTTCAACTCCATTTGGTGAAGAAGGTACTCCTTCTGTCATAATTTGAAATTAAATTTACTGATTCCCTCCAACTGCCTTCATGATCATGAGGGCGACTATGGCGAGAGCACCCCATCCTCCATATTTAAGCGCCGCTGTCGCCAGAGTTCTGTATTTATTTGCTTCTGGGTGGTCCTCCGGTATCAATCCTAACACTTGTTTTAACGACTCTTCATAGTCACCGGCCTGCAGCGCTGCTTCAAGTTTTTTTGCCGACCCCTGATCGTAAATGTTTTGTACCATTTTGATAATACCCTCTTCGGTATCGCCATCTTCTGTCTCGGTCATAGCTTTTTTAATGGCTTTCATTTCTTCGACTTCATCTTGTGTTTGTTTCATTTCAGCTTTAAGCGCTGCTACCTGTGTTTCCTTTTCCACCCTGGCTCGGCTATTCTCTGGGAGATTTTGGATAATTTGTTCCAAATATTTTATAGTTTCCTGATGATCTGTGATCAGAGCTGTTTTTGCATCTATAGAATGTTCAAAGTGATTTAGCTTGTGGAAAATGGTACCAACGTCTTCTGGGGTAGCAACCGTTTTTCCTTTAAGTAAAGCCTTAAGTTCATTTTTTAACTCATCTGAAGTGTCGGCCCTATCTATGATGACTTGCGCGGCTTCGGGGGAAACAAGTCCAGCCTTTTCGGCCGCCTTGCTCATTGTAGCTTCGTTTACTGAAATTTCAGCTTTTGGATCAGTGAGCGACTGAATATGCGCTTCAAGAACCTGTCTTTCCGCAGAACCTTCTTCGGTAAGACCGATAATATTTTCTCTTTCAGAAAGCAACTGTGCGTTTAACATCTCTTGGCCACTTATCTCAACTTCATTGCGGTTAACTACGCATTTAAAAAAAACCTCACCATTTTTTACCACTTTGCCTGTGATCGCCTCGAGCTTTTCGCCTCCTTGAGCAACAGTAACAGCTCTAAGTTGACCTGAAATGGATTGAAACCTTGGATTATCGCCTGTTATTGTGGTAGGCTTGCCAAAATCTTCATCAGGGTAGAGTATGTGATGATATAGTGAAAAGTAGTCCTTTGCGGCCTCATCTGATGGGGTTAAGTTTTTCTTTTTTCCTTTCCAGACTTCCAGTCCTCTTTTATTAACGAGCGAATGAGTCACCATCCGGACCTCATTTCTTTTAATTTTTTGTCGCTTTTCTTTGGCAAGAGGTTGTTCCACTGTAGAAGTTTTATCCGTGTCGTCTAAAGATTCGTCATTTACAGCGGTTGATTCGTGAGCTACAACAGGAGGTTGTCCATTATTAGTTCTTTGATCGGGGTTAGGTTCGGTAGCCTGAGGACTTACTTGTTTATCAACAACAACGCCAGCATCCTTATTTTGAGTAGTGGGCGCCTCCAAATTTGATGCCGGTTGCGGTTGATCTTGAACAGGACCAAGTGACGCATCGGATGCAACAGCAGGTCCTTCAGGTGATGGAACCATATATTGATGATTATAGTTGTAACCTATTTTCAATTCAATTACAATCATTGATATGCAGCTAGATAGAAGCATTATACAGCCGCCTTCCTCTTCTGGTGTCGAAGCTTCCGGTTCTAGTGGTGGGAAAGCCGCGACAAGTGGTGAAAAAAAAGCCGGCAACTCAGCAGGGTTAAAAGACTTTTTAAGCAGACAAGCAAACGAAATATTCAGAAATCCATTTAAGAGCCCCGATGAGAGGGTTACAGCCTATCGCGAACAGGTAGGAAAACGTGATCCAGAGGTATCGAATGAGACACTTGACAGTTTTACTAATTCACTTTTGCGTGAATATAGTTCTATTCAGGATCGTGTAAAAGAGGCAACAACTGCAGGCAATGAAGTTAATCTCACTCCTTGGGAAGAACTCCTTATTAAAACGGTCGAACACAAGTTTAAGACTACTCATTCAGAGTATACTATTGAAGATAAAAAACCTCATGAGATTGTCTCGGCATATCATGCAGTGTTTTCGCAAGCTTTGAGAAGCGGTGACCCAGAAGAGGCGAGCCAGTGGCGAGCTCTTGCTATGATGGCAACCAAACGACAGATCATGGCTTTGCAACTTGCGACCGGTGCCCACAACAGAGTACTGATAGAAGGACAAAAGGTAGAACATGTGAGTGATATTCATACCATGAGTGCTGTACTTAGTAAAGAATCTGGAAGACCGATCGATCAGGTACAGCGAGAAATGTCTTGGATAAGCAAATTCCTTACAGGAGTTAAGTATGCCAACCTTGATCAAGGTGATTATGTTGGGCGTTTTGCACGATGGATATACACCAATGATCCTGGTAGAAAGATCAGATTCGAAGATAATCACCAAATGATTGCATTATGGAACAGATATCAGGCAGAAGCTTCAAAACGTATTCATAGTGATACTGATGTAACTTTTGATAATAATGCCGTTTTTGATGATAATCGCGGGTTGCAATACTTACCTGTTCAAGGTGCGCCTCAACAACCGCCGATGCATCTTGATGCAACACAAAAGCAATATTTAAAAGGTCTACCAAAGATAGGTACAACAACCGCTGGAGAATCACTTGAGAAAAGTGCTCAAGACGAGGCGGACGTTTTACTTACGAGTATGACCAAGTCACTTCAGGATTATTACTACAGTAATTTCGGTGTCCAACTTCTTACGGAAAACCAGCTCAATTTGGCCAGATTACAGGGAAATCAGTATGTCAATAATTTTTCTGGTGAGGCGCCAGTTCAGACCCACATTGATGGATTATCTACAATTCCTATTGGGTTAGAAGGCACGACACTAGATACCCAGATGGATCAAGTCATGCGCATGATCGATCAACGTACAGAACGTGAGCTTATGGACAAGCGGGTGACCGACGGGGTAGTGAAAAATAATGTTGAAAATCAGATAAATCAACTTACGTCAAAAAAAGGAGAATATTCGCTACCTGAAGCACGACAAAAAGAAAGAAGCGATTTGGAAACTGCAAAAACTTTACTTAGTGTACAGCAGGGGCTTGTTGAGTTATATGACACTGATGATGCAACAAGAATACGCCTCGAGCAAGATATAAGAGCAAAGGAAGCCGAATATCAAGACATGATTCAGAGTGAGGCTCATACTGAAAACGTTCAAAGAGATAAAGCGGTGGCTGAAAGAGCGGAACGCGATCTTACTGCACGAAAAACAAAAACAGAACAAGAAATAACCTCTCTTACTCAAAGAAAACAAACTCTTGAGACTGAAATAACGAATTTAGATCGACAAAGAGAAGAACTTCGAGTTGGGAATCGCTCTGATACGGCATCTGTAGCAAGATTAAATATCGAAGTTACTGCCGAAGAAGATATTTACAATGATCGAAATCGTAGTCCATCTGAGCGGCAACTTGCCCATGAAAGAATATTGCTCAAAGAACATGAAAAGGACGAGGCTCAGAAGCGTATTGATGCTTTTACCCAGCGCGAGCCCTATTTAGATCAACAAATTAAGGGTAAGGAGAACAAAATAACAAACGAAATCAACCCTCAACTTACTGCTAAACAAGATGAAATTGATGGCAATCAAAATATTCCTGGTCTTAAACGTGAGATTCAAGATGCAAAAGACAGACAGACTGAGGCTGAAAGAAGAATCGCCGAGTTAAGTTCCGAAATTACAAATAATCCAAAACGCGCCGAATTAGACAGATTAAATCAACAATTAAAAGAAATACGAAAACAACTTGCTACAAAGCTTATACAAATTAGAAACAAAATGTCAGCTGGCGAGGTGGTTGTCCAACGGGATGAGCAGATTACTAATGCGGCTCAAAGACAGCAGATATTAGAGCAACTTAAAACATTAGTTAAGGAGAAGGGCCAAAGCATTGCTGAAATAGATGTAGAAAAGGCGACGGCTCTCCTGGGCATAGAACACCAGCTTGCAGTGCTGAATCTCTTCAACAGCGAAGTACTTGCCAATGGTAAATGGACGGCGATACAAAACAGAGCCAGAAAACCACTAACCGAGCAGGCAGATGCAGCTGCGGCGGGCACTGATTCTTTCGCTGAACACAGCATGGGGAAGAAAAATCGACCAGATGTCCCCGCTGCATATTTACGTTTGGTTCAAATAATGGCTGGTAAAGGAGCCTTAGTGAGAGATAGCAATGGCGATGCAAGTTACGGGAACATAACCAGATTGATTCCGCCCGATATGTTTTATCAAGTATTTATCGGTGCTGAAAACAGAAGGGTCGCCCTTAGTAGAGTATCGGGCATAGATCTAGTTGACTTTAACTTACCTCACACTATGTATGACTCCAGACTACTCAATCCGGAGGTACAAAAAGAGATGATCAAGTATATTGATAAAGATTTTATGAACGACTTGCTCGCGAAGATGATAACTGATGCAGAGCAAGGCGAACTTGGCAGACTAACAAATAATCAAGTGGAGCAACTGCGAAGAATCAAGCAACTTGAACCCGATGTGGCGGAAAATGAGGTAGATCAACGTAGAGAACAACATACAACGCAAGTAGAGTCGGCAAAGGACGCATATACCATTGCCTCAAGTGATTATAAAGTCGCAGCTGTAGCTAGAGTTACCGACTATGTTACAGCTACTCTTGGTTTACAGCCTGATCAAGTAACTGCAGTTATGAAAGCTGTCAGACGAGCAGTAATAGCCAAGCAAATAAATGATGATGTTCATCCTGTTACTTATGCGGCTATGTCAGCTGATATCGCACAAATTTTTCAAGAAGAAGGCGTACCTCTCGCTGATGATGATCAGCGACGCGAGGCTGTCAATACAGTTCGATTTATGAGTTTAGTTCAAGCCGATTTTGATCAGATTGCACGTGTCAATGAGTTTAATAACGCGTTTCAAACTGGTGGTTTGAATGTAGCTCACAGACAAGAAATCATGACCGACCTTAGAATCTTTGTTAGAGATAATAGAAACGTCATTACATCGATCCCAATAGACGTCGTTAAACTAGACGAACAGATAACTAATACACCGATAAGAGATTTACTAAAAAATATTGTAGGTAATCAAAATATTGGAGACAACGACCTCATTGAAGTAGTAAATAGTTTATACAGAGCAACACAGAGGACTTACGACAACGCTACAACCATCGAAACTATCACCAGAGATTTTTTGAAAAATGAAGGCACATTTAACGATGGAATTTTGTTAAATACTTTTTTGGCACATGCCGATACAGATCTCGCTAATATTTTGAATCAGGCCATGTATAATCTTCAGAGCAGAGAAAAACCGCCTTTTACCATTGATAAACTTTTTGCGCAAGTTCAAGATAGTCAGTTACGTACTTTTATACAAAGCAGGTGGCAACATATGCAGGCGGTGATGCTTGTAACATACGCTCAAGGCGAAAACATGACGCTGGCGGCCATGGCGGCCCTAAACTGGCAGGAGATAAATGGTAACAAGGTTTTAAAATATGCTCCCGTAGTTTTGTCGTGGTATCGATCAAGAGCAATAGTCAATCAACCTGATGTGGTCAATAATGAGCGAGAAAAATATGGCTCATTATCAGAAGCTATAGCTAAACGAGAAAATCTAGAAAGACAAATACAGTTTTTTTCCAAAAGATATTGGGGTTATGCCGATGAAAAACTCGCGTTGAGGATAGAGCTCGAACTCGGCGGTAAGGGAGATGACACAACCCGCCGTGAAGCTATAAGACTAGCCAGGGAAGTGAAAAAACATAGAGCAAAGAAGCCTGTCGCAACCCAATAGTTATTATTTTCATAATATATGAGAGATCTAACAATTAAGGAAGTTATAAAAGCGATACCGCTTGAAGACACTTTTAAACAAAAATTGCTTGCAGAATATGAAGGATATGATGAAGGTCGAAAATTTGCCGTAACAAAGGTCTGTTGGGATGCTTTTTCAAATCTAGAGGATGCTCTTCGAGCATACTGGCGGGAAAAAATCATTTCCGAGATCGCATCTGGGACGCGTCGAGTCAGTAGCGAAGACATAGAAAACGAATTAGAAAAGGAAGTGGTAAAAGAGATCGAGGACAGGATCACTGGGCAAAAAGAGGATAAAGCCAAGTTAGAAGATATACGAGCCCAGCTTGAAAAATATATAAAATAAAAATCATATGGCTATAGCACCTGAAAGACCAAGTCCATATACAACGATTCCTGCAACCTCAGAGGAAGAAAGGTTATTCACTCCACTAGCTGATACATTAATTTCTCCTGAAGAGTCAATTACAGAGATCCAAAGACAAAAGTTGAGAAATAGTACTATTGCGAAGATGTACAGTGACACTGAAATAAAAGTAGCGAAGCAAAATGCTTTGGCGCATGAAAAACAAATGGCCGGTCTTCGCATGAAGCAAACCGATTATCTCATTTTCCCAGAAGAACCACTTTTTTTAAGCCGTGAAGAGTCTGAAAATTTGTTATCAAAAGTCACAGAGGAAGCAATACGCGAAATTATTGAGAGAGCAGAAGGTAGAGAGACAGAGCCATCTGCCCCTGTACCTACAGATACTTTTATGTGGGATCAATTACGTCCTCTCTTACGTGAACTTCCAACTGATAAAAGAGTAGAAATCGAAAGAATGTTTCGCGAACAAAATACAGTAAATGATGATTGGTATTATGAACTTATTAACAAAATCAATCAAGAGCTCAAAGGTGTATCCCCAGTTATACCAACACAAGCACCATCTCCAACTCCACCACCTGCTGAGCAGCCTCCGCAGCCTCTCGACGACCTTCCTATTGCTGAAAGCGTCACGAGCACTTGGCCGCCACCGCCTAGTCCAGTGGAAGAACCGCCAGCGAAGGGGAAAATACTTTTTAAAATTGGCGATCGATTACCAGTTCGAGAAATACCTGTTGCAGAAAAAGTTGAACCAGATCAAACCTCAGCACAATCGGCTCCTCAAGTCGAAGCTGCTCCACAACCCGAAACTTCTCCAACTCCAGAACAACCGATACAAGAAATTTATCCTCATTTGCCGATTGGTAAAATCTCCCCCGAAATCTTACGTGACCCTGATGTAGTTGAAATCTTACAGACATATGATCAGGTATACGGATTATATATGGCAAAGGATGAGAGAGATCTTACGCCTGAGCAAAGAACGGCTCGTGCTATGGTTCAGGATAAACTAAAAAAAATTTTTGCAAGCGGGAAAACAATAGTTCATAGAAACAGGTATCCAATTACTTGGCCAGATGGCAGTATTTCTAAAGTTACTTTTGCTGAATATCTACCTGTTGATGATATGCTTGCATTCCTTACAGAAGAAATTCTTATTTTGAAAAATAGGAAGCAAGATCCTCAGTTACTACACGAAGCAGATAGCATTCAAAGATCCATAGATACATACAAGATAATGCAAGATAAACTTACATCAATTAAGCAAGCAGTTGATGAAAGATTAATTAAAGGCCATCCAAAACCACGATTTACCGATAGAGTAAAACAAGAAGCAAAATTACTTTTACAGTTTGGTCCAAGATACGGTTTAAACCTCACAGAAAAAGAAGCCGAGACGCTAGCCAATGACAGAATCAATAAAAGAAAAGATATAAAATTATTTCCAAAACCGAAACGTCAACCTCCGAGGTCGCCAGCTGCTCAACCACCTACTGCATCTCCAGCAGAACCTGAAGGTCCAGCCGTTGAAGCACCATCTACAGTTGTTGAAGAAACCCAACAACAGGGTATTGAACCACAAGCAGCCGAAGTTATTCTTCATGACGTAGAGGGCTATCTGCAACAACACGGCTTCTATTATGAACAGGATATTCCACTTGAAGAACAAGTTGGGTTAAGAGTTGTAGATAGTCATGTTGAAGCACGACTAAGTGATGGGAGAGTCCTTCAACTTCAAAAAGACAACTTTGTTGCCGAAGGCGAAAATTTTCGCCTCGATAATTTGAGCGACGAGCTTAAAGAAATATTCGCCGACCCACAAAACGCTGAACTTATGTTGGCGATACAGATTGCAATAATGGAAGCAAGGGATAAGATTTCCGGGCTTAAGGAAATTTTACCTGAAAAGCCGACACCGCCAGTTGTTCCATCACAACCTGAATCAACTTCAGCTCCTCAAGCCGCAGCTCCCGTAGCAACTCCCGTGCCCGAGCCGCTGTAACAAGTTGGTGAGGGAGCACATGCAGAAGTAGCAGCACGACCTGTGATAATTGAGGGCTATGAACTTCGGGATGGATTTTGGTATAAAACTGAAGGTGATTCTCAATATGGATTTTCTGTCCAGGAAAATATTGGAGCAATTCGTTTACCTGACGGAGGGATTATTCGTTTTAGACCACAAAATATTTGGTTCACTACTTTTCAATCATTAACATTAAGAGGTCTTGAGGACATTATTCCTGATGAAAATTTGAGAGAACAAATTAACGAAGCTTTATACAAAGCCTATAAAGACATTCCTACATTAAAAGATTATATTAAAGAGTCGTATTTAGATACATTAAAAAGAAGAACATTCGAACTGAATTTTGGTACTAAAGAGGAACAGGTTCCGCAATTAGAGCTAGAATTACCGGTTCCTTCTTCAGAACCAGTTACTGTCCCCGAAATAGAAAGTATTTCGGCAAAGGTTGAACGTTTGAAAGCAGATATCGCAAATAGCGTTCCTCTTACAGAAAATCTAGCAAGTAATCTGAATCCTATTGGAAGAAAAGCAAGAATGGCTGAAAGAACTGCTCGTGAGAAAAAATTGGCAGAGGCGGTTTCCGAACTTATGGGCGTTATTGGTTCAGAAGATGCCCAAGTTACAAAAGAAGATCGCATAGAAAATTTAACGTATATTTTGCAACAAGGTCATGCTAAAGCATATATATTACAAAAATTCCCAGAAGATAGAGGTTTTTCAGCAATATTGAAGAAAGAACATTTTGATACATTAGGTCTTGATCGTAAGGTAAACCTATTAGGAAGATTAATGTCACGTAACCTAACTGAAGCTGAGAAAGCAGGTATCATACATATTCTGGTTTCTGATTTTGAACCGAAATTATTCGCTGATCTTTTTGTGAAACATCAGATTCTGCGAGACAGCTTTTCAAATGCGTTGATTACACCACCTTCACCGAAACCTTAGAATTTCATTTTATAGTAATTTACTCCTCCTCTCCTAATCAGCTTCCGCTCTTTCCCTTCAAGCGACTGGTATAATTGGCAAATGGCGCAAACAGAGGGGACACGTCCATCACAACAGGAACCACTATTTTCACCAGAAGCACAAGAGCAGTTTTTTCTGCAGGCACACGTTGGAGGGCTTGTCGTCAGACACGCAGATGATGTATTAGCTCCTCAATTATTTTCTTTTCAGCACCTTCTTATAGAACAGAACTGGTCTATGTCCGGCGTCAGGTATAGTAATCAAATAGGCGAAAATGGTATTGTTCCGGTGCTGCGTCGTTTTTTAGGTGAGGCTGGCGCGTATTATCATCCCAAGGAAGGTGAAGCAACTCCTTATACCCAACTGCAAAGAGATCTGGAAAGATTTCCTCAAAAACTTAAAGCAGATGCTGCGCGTGCTAATATGGAAGTGTTTCGTGTGGATACGTCAATGCAAGATATTCAGGCATGTTCTGCACTTCTTCTCAGACTCATGAAAGAGGATTTTGTGACAGATCCGTCATTGGCAGAAAATCAGGAACTAAAAGAAGTGTCAGCGGAAGTAAAATCACATCTCGCATTAGCTGAAAAAGTCGGGCGTCATATCGGACGATTATTTGTACAGGATGAAATTACCAGTTCTAACTTACTGGTTGCTAAACTCGCAACCAGAGAAACAAAATATATAGAAGAAATTTTAAGATTACGATCCCAACTTGAAGTAGTAAAAAGTCAACTTAGTAAAGTGCAGGGAGCAACGGTATCAACAGATCAGATAGGGCAATCTGATTATGTTGAGCCTGTTTGGGATAATGAGGATCCTGAAAGAATCGAAGGAGAATTTCGACTACTAAGACCTGGAGACCTCAGAAAATCTATTGTTCTAGGAAATAATGCACGGGTAACTCTCATGGATCCTACAGAGGAAACTTTTGGGAAAATAATAGTCGAAGGCAGTAATTGCATAATAGTTACTGCATTTTCTGATGAAAAATTATTAAGCGAACACGCAAAGACTGTTGCCGCTGCATCTGCCGCCATTACGAAAAGGTGTGAAGGAACAAAGGTAGTTCAATTACCAATTCCTGTATATCAACTTAATGTCCTTGCAACGTTACATGGAATGGACAAACCACCGCGTGATTTTGTATCTGTTGTATCTGACACAGGTTTTTATAAATCGACAAGCTTAGGAGGATTTAATAATTTACCAAGAAGGAAACTATCTGCACCTTATTCCATATTATCAGTGTATCACCCCACGGAAGATAAAGGGGAAAAAACATTTCAAAAATTGTTCGTGATGAATGTTGGATCTAGCCAAAATGGTACTTCCGATCAGTACCTTATATATACATTTTATGATTATAAAGCTATCGATCAATGGGAATGGGAAAGGATGAGATCTACTATAAAGCCTGTTGCTGTATGGGATGGGAAAGGACCAGGAGTTGAGATTGATGGAAAGGCAGTTGTATGTGCTTGGCAATCAAAATTTCTTCCGGACAATTGGTAAGCAGCTCATTACTCTTCCTTCTTTTCCTCCCCAAGAAGCCTTAAAAATAATGAATAAGATTCTGGAGTCGTCGTTTCTCCTCCCCAGAATGACTTATTGACAAAATACATATTTTATTCTACAATTAGTAGTATTATTTACTAATTCTGAAACAAAATGAGAATTAATCAAATACTTTCTATTGTAAAAAGTTTGCCGTACTTCACCAAGCAAAACCTGGGTGTAGGTCTGAAGCGTGAAGGAGAGGATCTGAACTACTGGATCAAGAAGTTAACTTCCGAAAAAATGATATTACCTTTGAAAAAAGGCTTTTATATCTCTCCATTTTATACGGAAACAGCTATTAAAAGCCCTGAACAATTGGAACTATATTGGGTCTATCTTGCCAATGTTTTACGCTCACCATCATATGTATCCCTTGAATATGTACTTTCAAAGTACAATATTATCCCTGAAACCACTTTTGCTCTAACTTCAATTACTTTGAAATCTTCACGAGTATATAATACTAGTAAGACGACATTTATATATCGAAACGTCAAACGTGAGTTATTTTACGGCTATCAACTACTGGTTTTTGGCAATACAGGGCTGGAAGTACGGATTGCTTATCCCTATAAGGCGCTCTTTGACTTTTTATATCTTAAACCATTTATAAGTAATAAAGAAACCGAAGATTATTTACTTAAATCTGGAAGGATTAACTGGGATGAATTGTCCAGAATGGACAAAGATAAACTAGTAGAAATAATAAATAAATCAAGGTCAAAAAAAATGAAAACGATTTTATCAATTTTATATAGAAAAAGAATTATATGATTTTACTTATTGACAGACTTAAAACCATAGTAAGTACTCGAACCGGACAGAATGGATTATGGGTAAGAACCCTTCTTAAAGAACCAATTCAAGACTACATTTTGCATTTTGTATATAACAGTTCAAAATATAAACAGTTTATTTTTACTGGAGGCACTGCACTAAGAAAGTTATATGGACTCCCACGACTGTCTGAAGACCTAGATTTTGATCTGCGGCATGCGATTGATATTGAAGAATTTACTAAAGATCTCCAAGTATATATTGTTGAAAAATTAATGTACAAAGATGTAATGACAAAAATTGCAGGAAACGAACAGTCTGTTTTTTTAAAGTTTCCTAAGCTATTATCAGAAATTGGATTTGCAAAAACAGGGCATGATAGTAAACAGCTTATTGTCCGTTGTGACCTGTCTCTTGAAACATTGGGTAATTATGATACTGAAGTTAGGTCAATAATCATACAAGATACTGTTTTTTTTGTCGAGGGATATGACTTATCTACATTGTTTGCCAACAAAATCATCGCTTTTTTGAAAAGGACTTTTTTTCGAGGGAAGAAACAAAAGATCTCGTTTAAAGGAAGAGACTTATTCGATTTGATCTGGTTACTGGAGCGATCAATTGGCAGCAATATGCAGTTGCAACCTAATTGGGAAAGGGTATATAAAGCTATGGGAACTCGGGATAGAAAAAAGATTTTGCAACAAATTTTAACAAAAACAAAGAGAATCAAAAAAGAAGATCTCACAAACGATCTGATTCCGTTTTTAGAACCTAGTACAGTGCAAACCTTTAGAGAAAATTTTCAGGTTGTACTAAGTACGCAGATAAATAATTTTCTTAAATGGACGGCGTAAATATTATTTACTCCTCCTTCTCCTCCTCACCAAGAAGCCTCAAAATCACTTCCTTTTTATATCTTCTGTCGCCGCGGGAGTTTATGCGTATGGCCGGAAGCTTGCCCTTCTTTCCCCAGCGTTTTATGGTGAGCGCGGATACTCGAAGAAGCTGGGAAACCTCTTTGATTGTCATGAGATCGGGTAAGTTATCAAGTGATACAGAAGGTTTGTTTTTGGTTTTGTCTGACATAGTGATGTGAATGCGATTATACGAGGCCGATGTTTAATTGTCAATGTTTTATTTCGTGTAACGTGTAACGTGTAACGCAAAACGTCTCATCAAGATCTTATTTTTTCTGAAAACGTTACACGCTTCGCGCTACACGTTTATAGGTCTCATTGACTTTCCATAAGAATATATTTATTATGAATGTTAAATATAACGCGCCTTGTTTTACACATGAAATTTTCAATAATTTCTTCAGTTTTTCGTGATCGACGCGGCGAGGTAAGTACGGTCGCCATAATTATTGGTATGGTGATAATCGCTCTTGGGATATTGGTTAGCAACCAGCTTCAGGATCCAAGCAAGCGAATAAATATTCTTCCCCGGGCTACTACTGGAAATTATCCCGTACAAAGTGCGTGGACTAATGAAGGTACCACTACGACTATCGATGACAGAATCGATTTTATGGTCACAAACTTTCCTTGTAGTGAAGAATCCAGAAATCAGGTAAAAGTATATTATTCTCGCAATAATAATATAGAAATAGGTTTAATGAAAGATTATTCTTTACCTGTCCCAACAGCTACCGGCACTAAAGGTACTTGTTACTTTGGAAGATGGCCAAATGATCAAGCAGAATTAAAAAGTTATTACCGTTTTTATGGTACTAAAGAAGAATTGAGGCAAAAAGGACTTCCACAATATATTAAGCTAGCAATACCCGGTCTGACCCAATATAGTAATGAAGTTGATTTGGGAGGTCCGGTTGCAACTCCAATCCCGACAGCAACTGCCTGTGTTCCAGTTCAAAATGGTCCTGCAAATAATGCTGTTGTTTCAACAAACCCAACTTTTAGTTGGACAGCGTGTGCAGGAACAAATATTAAATACAATTTTGTAGTAACGGGAAATGGCGTTTCTTATACTGCTAGTTTTGTAAATATAACAAGCTATTCAATTACAAATCCAATTCCTGCATGGCAATCGGGATCGGTATACGCGTGGAAAATAAAAAAGTGCACTAATGCAGATTGTGTAGGTGGTACGTTTAGTCCTGAATTTAAATTTACCTTTCTAGCACCAACACCAACTAATTTTCCATCGACTACCATTTCCTGCTCGGTATCAGGTACCAACGTAACCTGGACTTGGGGCACAGTTGCTGGAGCAGTAGACTATTTCCTCGATATAAAAGGAAGTGATGGAAGTTCATTCTCGGAAGGATGGGTTGGAACAAATACGAGAAGTAAAACCATTACCGGAAATCCAGGTATAACTTATACCGGAAAAGTAATGGGTACCTCTGCTCAGAGAAAGAATGGAACGTTTGTGAGTTCAGCCTGCACAGTTCCATATCCAACGCCAACGCCATTCTGTACCGATTCAGATGGAGGGAAAAATCATAATACATATGGCAAGATTCAATATCGCAAATCTGGATCATCCAATCTGGGTAATGTAGATGATGCCTGTGCACCGGTCCAAAATGTTTTATGGGAGGAGTATTGTGGAGCCAATTATGGACCTGAAGCCGAAAGCTATACCTGCCCCTATGGATGCGCAAATGGAGCTTGTAAACCTGCTTCTACTCCAACACTAACAAAGACACCAACTCCAACCCCGACCATGACACCTGCGCCAACGTGTCCGCGAAAACCGCAGGGTGACGCAAACTGCAATAATACGATTGACATAGCCGATCAAGGCATATGGCTTTCAGAATACTTAATTTGTGTCAATACGACAACGAAAAAGTGCGCAGCCGATTTTGACAGTAAAGAAAATGTAGCGATTCTAGATTTTGCTATCTGGCAGGTGAACTATATAAAAGAAATCATACAGAAGTGATAAATTATTTATATATAATTTAATTAATTAACTATATGACAAACAAATTGGCAGTACTGAGAGGGTTTTTACTTTTACTTGTCGGAGTAGGTACGCTTGCCGGAATTCTTTGGTACGTAAATAATAATGTGTATCAATTTTATGCCACAAATCCGACGGCTAAAGTAACGATCACTCCTTCAAAGACAAAAGTTTTACCGAGTGAAGACTTCACAGTAAATATTGCACTCGCGGGTCAGATGGTGAACGCGGTCGAGATGACCGTGCAGTATGACTCAACTAGATTGCAGTATGCCGATGAGGGAAACACGACTGCGCTTGGATATACCCAGCTTCCGGCAGGATATTTTAGCAATCCTGTCCGTGAGACTGTGACAAAGGTGACTACCAGCACATCAAAGATTGATATGACTCTCGTGTCGTTGACTGGAAATCAAATATCTTCACAGATAAGCTTGAAATTCAAAGCAAAAACCGGAGTTTCCGGCAATGCCGTTGTTACTCTTCAAACTATAAAGCTAGCCGGAGCATCGGCGGGGACACCAACATATTTTGATATCAGTATGACGAGTAATACTGCGACTGTCACTATTGAGGCTCCACAAGCAACTTGCACAGATACCGATGGAGGATTAAATTACGCTACGAAGGGAACGGTAACTGGTACTGGTTCAGGCTGCGGTACTACTCCATCAACAGATCTATGTGCTAATACAAGTGTATTGAATGAAAGACATTGTGGCAGCGAAAAACAGTGTTTCACCAGTGCATATACCTGCCCGGGAGGATGTAGTAACGGGGTATGTCTTCCTACACCAACACCAACAGTCACTAGTACTCCTACACCTACAATATTTTGTACGGATTCAGATGGTGGGCTTACTTATGGCACAAAAGGCACGGTTACAGGGAATGGTTCAGGCTGCGGTACTACTCCATCAACAGATCTATGTGCAAATTCTTCAGTAATTAACGAAATGCATTGCGGTCCATTAAAACAGTGTTTCACCAGCGCCTATACATGCCCCGGGGGTTGTACAAACGGTGTATGTAATCCAGTTTGTGTACCAACCATAAGTGCGCCGGCCAATAATTCAAACGTTCCGTCTAATCCTACTTTTACTTGGTCTGCTTGTAGTGGAACGGGAGTTAAATATAAACTTGAAGTAAAGGAAGGAAGCACTATAGTAGATTCTGTAATCACCACCGCAACAAGCTACACTTTCGCTGCGCCTAAGTGGGTAAATGGTGTTAAATATACCTGGACAGTAAAAACGTGTTTGAATGCCGATTGTGTAGGAGGTACGCCTACCGGAGCAGCTACATTTACATATTTGCCCGTTACTCCAACCCCGACCAAAACTCCAACACCTACGGTATCTCCTGTTCCCACCAGAGTGCCATGTTCTCGGCATCCTGAAGGTGACGCAACATGTAATGACGTCTTAAATGTAGTTGACTTTGGCTGCTGGTCATTCGAATACATCAATAAAAAGATTGCCGAGCCGATTTTGGATAAAGATGGAATACTGCCAGTGGACTATTGTCAAAAGACAGCCGACTTTGATGGCAAAAATAGTGTAGATCTCTTGGATTTCGCCGTGTGGCAAGTGAACTTTATTAAAGAAAAAACGGCAAAATAAGTATGAACAAAGAAACAAAACATATCCTAAAACTTGGAACCTTCATCATTGTTGCTGTTGGAGTACTGGGTTTCATGTTTTGGTATGTAAACAAATATCTTTATCCTTTCTTTGCGACTACAAATGCAGTGACCGTAACGATGTCTCCTGAAAAAACTCAAAAACAACTACAGGAAGAGTTTAATGTAACTCTCGGCTTATCGGGTCAATATATGTCCGGGGTAGAACTCTATTTCAACTACGATGGTGACAAACTTGAATATGTTATGGATCAAATCGTAGTATTACCTGATAAATACTTTACCGATGTAGTCATTGAAAACGTAAAAGGGGAGCTTTCCAATAATCAAAATCAGTTACTTGTCACCCTCGTGACTTTGAGTGAAATCAGTGGAGATACTGTTAATATTAACCTTAAGTTTAAAGCCATTTCAGCTGGGACGGCAAAAATAACCCTTGATTCAATGTCAAAGGTAGTGGGCGTAGATAAGGCAACGAAACAAAGCGTATTATATTTCGACCTGAGTCCGACGACAGTTTCATCAGAGATTACGATAGGAAGCGTTGATACAACCATTACACCTTCGGTTACTATAACACCTGAGGTGACTGATGGAGTTACCATTACGCCTGGTGTCACGGATGGTGTTACTATCACTCCGAGTATCAGTATTACTGAGATACCAACGCCACCTATCTCAGGGGATTCAGAGGTAAAACTTAATCTAAAACTGCGTTTTCAAGGCATTACATCACAGCCTAAGGAGGGAGGCCGCACCATGGATGTTGCAGTTGCTGTCGCGCCAGTTCCATATGTATATCTTGCCCGCGAAAAGATAGCCACATTTACCGCTCAAAGCGACGGTACCTGGACAGGTAGCGTGACATTTGAGAATGTGCCATCATACTTTGCCGGTACGATTTATATAAAAGGTCCAAAACATATCAAAAAGAAAATATGTTCAAACAGTCCAAAAGAACCAGTTGCCGGTGGTTATCGATGTAGTGCTTTTGAACTTTTGAATTTGAAAAACGGAGAAAATAATCTTGATTTCAGCAATGTCATCCTTTTGGCCGGCGACCTACCAATACAAAATGGCGTCGTTGACGCAGTTGATTTAGCGTTTATCAGACAAACTCTGAGTAATCAGGATGCTGAAAAATTGCAACGTGGCGATTTGAATCTTGATGGCATCATCGACACTCAAGATTTTTCGCTGGTACTATCGGCGCTTGGATTCAAGTACGATGAGGAATAAGGGCTAGGAGGATGACAAAGTAGTATTAATTAGTTAAACTAAATTAATGGATATAAAAAATTCCAATCAACAATATGGACCGCTTGACGGCATGAAAGCCTCAAGCGTTGAAAATGAAACCCCAAAAAAGGGGAGTTACCGCATGATTCTCATCACTGCAATCGTGATGCTTATCGGCATAAGCGGATATTTGGTACTGAGTAACGATAATATAAAACAGCAGCTTATCGGCAAATTACCATTCAATATCCCAGGTGGGGGAGCGGCAAGCGATAAAGGATCGGTAGCATTACCATCCGGAAATGATCAAAGTATTGACAGGCAGCAGCCGTGGATCGATATTGTTAATGCGAGTCCCGGTAAAACATACAATCTGTCAGATCCGATTATTCTTTATGTCGATGTATCTTCAGGAGGACAGGATATTACCGGCTACGATGCGCTTCTGACTTTTGACAAAGCATATTTTGACCTTGTTGAGGTGAGTTCCGCACTTCCCAATTTTCAGATATTCAAGTTTGATAATAAAAACCATATCAGTGTAACCGGTATAAAAGATATCAACGACCGAACTCAGAGCATTTTTGACAACACGCATTTGTTGAAACTTACTCTTAAACCTAAGCAGAAAGGTACGAGTAAGGTCGGTATTGTTACTAATGTAGGTCGCGAAGTAACACAGCTTGTTGACGTGAATGTAGCCGTCATCAAGCCACAAGCAGGGAGCGAGGAGATTACAGTCAACTAATCCTATATCGGTGTAATTTTATGAAAAATTATTTTTTAAGTACCATTGTTGGTGTGTTTGTTTTTGTCTTGACGGCAACAGTATCTACGGCTTATGCGGCAGGTACGCTGGATTTTGATCCCGACTCCACCGATGTCGCCGTTGACCAGACATTTACCGTAGACATCGACATTGACGCCGGAACCGATCAGATTGCCTCAACCGATATTTATATCGACTTTGACGAAACATTCCTTGAGCTTGATACTGTGACAGATGGTGACTATTTTCCCGATGTCAGCAACCAACCTCTTACCGGACGATTGTATATTGCCGGACTTATGGAAAATCCCGGTGAATATAAAGAGGGGACAGGCAATGTCGCTCAAGTCACCTTTAAAGCCATAGCGCAAGGTTCGACTAGCATTACTTTTGACTGTGATACGGCGGAAACCGAGACTTCCAAAATAGTTAAAAATGATGCCAATGCGACAAACGTCATAGATTGTGATGCGCTTGCCGCACATACAGTCAATATCACCGCCTCTGACGGGACAACCAGTACGACGACTAGCGCTCTTCCACAAAGCGGTGTATACGATGAAGTTCTAAAGTATCTAAGCTTCGGTGGGGTATTGCTTCTTTTGGGTATCGCCATGCGCATATTCTTGAAGTTCATGTAAGCCTTGCGATATGGTAACATTAGATGTATGAATTCTTCTTCACTGACAAGCGTCATACAAAAGCCAAATAAGATGCGTATTATGGCCATCGGTTTGGGACTTTTGATATCGGTCCCGCTTTTCAGTTTTGCTTATTTCAACGTCCAAAATTTTTTCGCTCGTGCATCTGATGAGGTACCTCGCGATGTTACGATCTCAAAAATCACCCGCTCAAGCGCTCATGTGGTTTGGGTCACCGACAAACCAACGCAAGGCGTGGTCGAGTACGGACTATCCGCAAGCGAGCTAAATCTATTTGCTCCGGAGCTTGAAGCACGGAGAGATCATGAAGCAGAACTTACTTTGTTGACTCCCGTAACCACCTATTATTTTCATATCCGTGTCGGTAATACCGTTTATGACAATGCCGGCGTGCCATGGACATTCACAACAAAGACTGAGAGCGGCGATGAAGCTGAAGAGGAAGTGAAAGGCATATCGATTCGTTTGACTCAAGCAGTTCAGAAAACTTCGCCTACCGTAACTCCAACACCGATAGTATGCTCAAAAATGACCTGCACTGAAGTGAAATCACATCTTGGCCGTGGATGTACTACCCAAGATTTACAAAAGTGTACCCTCGCCAAAAATGATACCTCAGCGTATGCCTCGCCGACATCGGGCATATATTTTACCCCGATTCCAAGTCCAACGTCGATAATCATTGATTCAGATAGTTGTAAAATCAAAAGTTTTTATTATGTAAATGATAGCTGCGTTAAATGGCAGTGGGTAGGAGTTACTTCAATGACTAAAGCCTGTCAAGATGCTTTTGACCGTTATTTGTTTCAATGTCAAAACAAAAGTTTTGATTCCACAGATCCGGTACAAATAGAAAATGATGCTATAAATAACGCCAACTCAACAACCAAGACTCTCGAGATCACTCCAACACCAGGACAAACTATCTACTGCCGCGTTCGCGCCGTTGACGCATATGGAGATGTTGACAATGATACCCATGGAACACCTTGGGTAACAGCTCAAAAAACCTGTAATTGATTTTTTTATGAATCAAAATCGTGATATAATAGCCCCATGATCCTCTCGATTGTAAAAACGCCTGACAAAATACTCAATACTTCAACTAAACCTGTCAAGAAAATCGATGCCAAAATCCGTACTCTCATAAAAAATATGAAAGCAACACTGGCCGCTCAAAATGATCCTGAAGGCGTAGGTTTAGCCGCTCCTCAAGTAGGCGTTCCACTGTCACTTTTTATCATAAAACCAACACCCAAATCGGCGTTTGGCGTTTTTATCAATCCGAAAATTAAAAAAATTGTCGAAACAAAGGAAAAAAAGCAAAAGAAATCCGATAACTCAGCTCTTGAGGGATGTTTATCTATAGAGCGCATCTGGTCGCAGGTAAAACGAGCTCACAAAATACTTGTTGCCTATAAAACTATCGATGGAACTGAAAAGGAGGAGTGGTTTTCCGGCTTTGACGCAACCATTATCCAGCATGAAGTAGATCATCTACACGGGGTACTCTTCACAAAACGTGCGCTTGAGCAAAATAAGCCGATATATAAAGAAACAAACGGAGAACTAAATAAAATTGACTTAATATAAAAGCCTTTAAGCTTTGAGTTGGGTTGTCGCTGCTTTCTTTTGTTCTAAATCTTTCCGAAGACCTACTGGCAGATTGACAACAGTGAGAAAAGGCCTATTACCATCTGCAATATCGTTTTTGATCCTTTTTAGACATTTCATACACAGTCTGACCTGCTCTTGTTCACCGTTTGTTAGAATAATTACTTTTTGAAGATTGGGTCGAAATATTCGGGCGGTCTTTTGAGCGCGTTTTTTCCAGCGGCCACCGGCGACACCACGATGGTGGGTGTGTGAGCGACCGTAAAGAGCCATTTTTCCGCAGTGATAACATTCCATATTCAATAAAATCCGAAATTGTAAATCCGAAATACGAAACAAATTTCAAATCCTAAATTTCAAACAAAAAGTTTTGGTATTTAATTTTTGTTAATTCGAATTTGTTTAGAATTTCGATATTCGAATTTATTTAATAATTTTTGCTTTTATTATTAGAAATTTTATGATACCATAGAG
>Ga0209542_10001877_pt1 | contig 48469 bp, 51 predicted proteins | sample RifCSPhighO2_01_FD_184028 | JGI IMG/M metagenome (GOLD analysis project Ga0209542, IMG submission 184028) | Soil microbial communities from Rifle, Colorado - Rifle CSP2_plank highO2_0.1 (SPAdes) (version 2) | ecosystem: Environmental > Terrestrial > Deep subsurface > Rock core/Sediment ...
ATGATAATCCGCTAAATAGCAAACCCCGCCTGTATCTTTCGTGAGTAGATAATAAACCGCCAGCTCTTATTAACTTAGGCAAGGTACTCGGACTGCACAACGAATGATAAACGGCATAGGGTGAAATTTGTTGGTATTTTTTATGCGCATCTTTTTCCACGAAAGTAAAATATCCTGAAATAACTTCTTCTCGAGTTAGTTTTGAAGATACTTCTTCTGGAACAAGCTCTGAACTATCTAATTTGTGTAACCAAGCATAACGTGCTTTTTTATATGTCTTCTCGGCTTCTAGCGGAGGAGTAGTAAGACCAGTCTCAACTTGTAATATATCTTTAAATATATTATTGATTTTTTCTTCCATCTCTTCGCTACTAAGTCCGTCTTCGTTTGGTATCTCAATATGAACTACGCCAAAAGCGCTTCTGTTGTGGCCGTAGTAGCCAAAATCAGATTCTCCTGCGGTGGAGATTTTTATCAAAATATTGCCTTTCTTGATAGTAAGTGCTGATGCTACTCTGAATGTGTTGTCTTCATGATAGCGATGGACAATATCTTTTTGTCTTTCGGTGGAAGAAAGGGGCTTAGCCGTTTTAGTGTAATAAATAGTATTTTCACCCGTGCTTTCGCTGAAACCCGTACTTTTGCTGAAAATAAAATCAGGATTTTGAGAGTCCCTCATTTTTCTTAAATTAGCTAAAACAGTTTTCCAGTGATGAGCTGTTAATTTAAAATTAATTTCATATCTGCCAATATCACTAGCATCAATTATGTCAATTTCTTGATTCTCGATTTTATCAGTATCAGTTAAAATACCGACTCGAGGTCGTAATTCAAGCGTACTTAATTGTTCTAATTGTTCTTTAAGCTTTTCTATGGCAATAGGAATTCTTTCGACAGATTTTTGTTTAAGATTAAATCGAGTAACCAAAAAATGTTTTCGACCAATCAATCCTGTTTGTATAGTTTTTGCTTGCTCTTCATCTAATCCAGACTGTTTAACTATTGTTTCAATATCTTCATCGCTTAAATTTGCTACTAATTGTTCTGCCTGCACTTTAAGTTCTTCTTCCGTTAATCCGGCAAAAACTTGACCAGCTGAAAATTCCGGATTTAACATATTTTTAAGTTCCGGAATACTTTCAGAAGGGAACTCTTTAGGTTTACCTTGGGCTCTAAAAGTTAAAGAACCGCCATTATCAATGCGATACATATTACCATCAGCATCTTTGACAATATTACGGCCTTAATTCCGATTTTTTTGTAAATAGCATTGGCAATATATTCAATTCGTGCCTGATCTGGATTCTTATAAAATTTAATGTAGAACCTTTCTTGAGTTTCACTATTTTCATACCAGCCCCCTTCGTTGCTACCCAATTGATCACCGATTTTTTGATATACATTTTCAACGATAGATCTTGTCTCTTCTTCTAAGGATTCTATTTCTTGTGTTGTAGTAGTGTCAAAATGATGAGAATATAGGTTTTTAAATTTAGCCTTAAGCTTAGTGTATAAATTCAAGATTCTTTCTTTAACTTCTAAAATATCAGCATTATCAATGTTAGGAGGAAATTCTTCTGAGTGATGTATTGTTGGGAAATTCTCCATTTAAATTTTTAATTATCTTGTTTCTTAGTAGATTTTTTGCCAAAAACCTTATAGCCAATAGCATCCGTTTTTTTGTTTATTTCCCGTAAACGCAACTCTAAATTAGACATAATTCGTTTTATTTCCTCAGAGTTTTTCTGGGGTAATTTTTTAAGATTTTGATTAGACAATTTAGACATGATTACTTACTTATAGCACACAATGGTTCTAATAAAAATAAGCTTCTTTTAGCTAAAATATCAGAGCTCGTAGAGTAACTTCGGCAACAGGTACTAAGACTGCCAAGATAAATATAGCAGCATGTAAAGACATTTTTAGAGCCATATGGCGGTTTTTTTCTAAAACAAAGAAAGCGATAATCGAAAGAAGAGCAAAAATAGAACTGTAAATAATGAATGTATTATTTACGGCTTCCGTCAATTTTTTGGTGTTTTCGTTATCCTGAAACTGAACCCGAGATGGTTCTGTAACTGCCGGAATCTGAATATCGGTTGATATCCTTTGATTATTTATCTCTAATTCTTTGGTTGTTAATTCAGGTTCTATTATTATTTCTCCTTTTGTTTGGCTACTCACTGTTGGGGTAATCAATATCGGAGAAGATTTGGGTGTAATTGAAGGAGTTGGATTTGAGATGGCCACTACTCGAGCAGGAGGTTTTGTTGTTTGCGTGGATGAACCGAACATCTGAACAACGAGAATGCCCGTAGTGCTTCCTATTTTTACGCCCTTAACCGCAACTCCAATATCCCTATATTGGGAATTCAAAATATTGGCTTTATGTGATGGTGAGTTAAGCCATGCATTCAAAGTGTCTTGAGAATTAGTAAACCCAATGGCTAAATTTTCTCCGGCAACTTTATACCTATACTGTGCTTTCTGTATCCAAAACCAAGGCGTAACTCCGCTGGGACTGACATGGGCAAAATATTCTTGAACCGCCATATCGTTGAGTTTCTCTTCAGCCGCAATATCGAGATAAGAATTCGCACTAAGGGGCGCCAACTGATTAGCTGAACGAGCTTCATTGGTTAAGCGGATGATTTCTCTGGAATCAAATGTTGGGATTGAACCTACTAGAGTCGCAAATTGAAAAGCAGACTGAGGAAGTACGAGCTTGATAAATATGAGCAAAAGAACGTTCCAAAACACCAGCCTTCCGGACAGGGGATGGAAATATCTATGGATAAGTTTAGTCATTATTCTCATTATACTATCTTAAGGGAGTTAGTTAAACTTCCCCACCGTATTATTAGATTATAACATAAATACATACAAAAGTCAAAAGATTCAAAATTAGACGAATCAAGCATATTTACGGCAATAAAAAAATATGATAAAATATATCTGTCTGGATGGGGGATATGGTGAAGCGGTTATCACAGCTCTCTGTGGCAGAGCGGTCACGGGTTCGATTCCCGTTATCCCCCCAAATTAAAACCGCCCCCTTGTGGGGCGAAGTAGCTATACTAAGTTAATTATTCCCTCATTAAATTTTCTATTCCTTGCACTGTTTTAGGAACTGATTTGCTTAGAATTTCATAACCGTTCTGAGTTATAAGTATCGTATCCTCAATTCTGATTCCGATGTTATGCCATTTCGAATCTATGTTCGAGGCGGAGTTTCTGTTCGAAGTATAGATAGTCTTGTGTATGGTCAATTAACCTGATAACCTGCAAACCATAGCTCCTTGAAAGGATATTGAATGGTCAAGAAACTAGCTATTATCTTAGTAGTTATCTTAGGATTGACTGTTGTAGCCGATGCTAAATTGGGAGATTTAAAATTACTTAAGCGTGAAAGATTTATCTTTGAAAACAGTAATTGCCAAGTTACAGATTCATGCAGTTTAAGAAGAATTCAGTGGCTGATAGAAGATTACCGCGTAGAGTTAGACGCAGGATTTAATTATGGAACAAGGATGTATGCCGGCTATGAAACTGACTCGGTCAATGCTCTAGAGGAATATGTTTTTGTACAATTTATACGAGGATGCGTATATTCAAGCGAATTGATAGCCGGTGAAACTCACACGATTTATAATTATGTTCAGCCAGACACAGCACAAGGAGAATTAATGAAATATGATAATTGGACTCTTGAATCTTATGATTCTGATCCAGTCTATAATTCTATGCCTGATTTTCCCAGACACTATCATTATAGATGGAACGCTACGGGTGATTTTTTTACTAAGAATGAAACATTCTTCGGCGTAAGAAAACCTTCTTTTCCGCATCTGTATGTAACTGATCGTCCGGGCACTGCTTTTATAGACCGAGACATAGCAAAAAATATTTCTTTAGAATTCAGAATGTGTTTATATAAATCAGCGGATGTTCCGGAAAGTTTAGCAGAAAATGAAAAAATTTCAGCTGAACCCATTTATTGTTATCCATGGTCAAGCTCTTGGATATATGATCATGGTGCAGAAAAATATACCAATCCTTACGGCATCACTGATGCGTGTAAAAAATAAGACCCCTCAAGAGGGGTTTTTAATTTACGGGAGATTTTATTTTGATATTCAAATATTCTTTTAACTCCTCGCGCATCTGTTTCAATTGGTCAACGGAAAAGGCTTTTTCAGGAGTTCTGACACCGATTCTAGCTTCATGTTTTGCTAAATATTTTGCAATTAGCGCAGTAGGAAAACCGGTACACCTTTCCATTGCAGTTAATCCGGTAGACTCATCATAAAGATCCAATAGGGTACTGAATCTGGTTGTTCTCATATGATTTTTTGTTCCAGATACCACAACTTCCATCCAAAGAAGATCGGGATTGTCGTGATCTACGGGGATATTGAGCATATGCGTCATTTTTTCCGTAAATTCTTGGCGCAGGATACCACTGATAAATTTAGCGAATCCCGGCCAGCGTATTGTTTTTTCACAGAAATTATTTACGCCAAGCCCGCGGAAAGTATCATGAGCAATCGAGGCTCCGGCAGTAATAAATGCCTCCACTGAACCACGACTGTCGGGTGAAAAGCCAGCCAGCTCCCTTATTTTAAAATTTTCTAAACGAGAGAAGGGTTTATCCAATACAACTTGGCCATTTCTAAGCACCGGCGCAGGATCGTAACAAATACTCTCAACTCCGTCGATATTGAAAACTTTTTGATAAAAAAGCGGAGGTTTTGGTTTTTGGGGAATACCGCCGACATAGATGCAAATATCTTCGGCTTTATCAAATTCTTCGACAAAAATTCTGGCAAGCATTATTCCTAAACCGGGCATAATTCCACAGTCAGGAATTACCGAGACGCAGTTTTTTTCCGCTTTGTCATTTAATTCCGCAATCATTTTTTCTGTTACGCTGATAACTCCGCCAAGATCGCAAAAATTGACTCCTGCATCAATTACCTTATTAGCAAGAGCATAGTTGCATTTAGCCGGAAGAGCACTTATAACCACATCGTATTTAGAAAAGCAAAACGAGGATAATTTCTCAGCATCAAACCGTATCGGAATACAAAATATACAAGATTCCGGTCCGTTTATCATCGCGCAAGCCTTTTTAGCTTTATCAATATCCATATCAGCAAGGACAAGCCAATCAGTTGATTTTTGTCTTGAAAGAAAATAAGCAATAGCTTTACCAACCCCGGCACCCAAAATCAGATAACGCATAGCCCACCTTTAAGTTTGAAAAGTCCTACAATGTCCAAAATACTAGTCCTTTAATGGGGTTGAGTCAATTTAAAAACTTTTCATTTGACTTTTTTCAAAATTTATAATAAAATCTCACGAGTACCTTATCTTAGTGTGTTGAGGAGGAGCTTATGATAAAGTTTTTTAAGCGGCTCTATGATAAATATCTTATTTATAAAAATAAAAGGAATAAAGAAAAAGAAATTAAGCAAAAGAAATACGATAACTTTATAAAACTCAAAAAACTACAGGAAAGGAAAAGAGACATAGAACGCTGGAGAGATGATGGGGGCGCATAGCCCTTTTTGCTTGACTTTTTCCAGATAATCAAGTATTATATTGTCCAGTACCATACAAATTAGGAGGGCGAGATGGGACAAGAAAAATCCAAGAGTCGATTTTGGCTTGTTGTTCTAGTCCTATTTGTGTTTCTGCAAATAGGGGATGGACTATCAACGTATATATTAGCGATAAAAACTTCGCTTGGCGGAGGTATAGAGGCAAACCCATTAGCTAGATATGTTTTTGAAGTATTAGGTCTTTTGCCAGGAATAGTAGTACTTAAGGGAATTGCTATTATAATAGGATCTTTTTTATATATCCCTATTTCAAAAAATACGAAAGACGCTAGTCTTGTTAAAAAGGCTTTTGCTATTACGGTATCATTTTATATATTGCTCAATATTTACAATTGGTATCTGGTCTATTATGTTCTGACGGCTTTAGGATAAGCCGTTTTTGTTTGCCAGGAAGTAGATATTCGAGTTGGCTCTGCTCTGGCAATTTTCTAAAGAAAATTACATCTCAAATATTCACTTCCTAGTTTGAGGTAAATTAATTTTTTTGATAAGGTATCTTATATGCTAACTCATTCAGAAATCCGTGAAAAATTCCTTTCCGCCAAAGGCGGACCCGCCTCTGGCGGGAAAATATTAGAATCTAATCAATGACACATCTAGAAATAAGAAAAATGTTTTTGAACTTTTTCCAGAGTAAAGGACATAAAATAGTGCCATCTTCTTCTTTGTTGCCGACTGACCCATCGGTACTTTTTACGACCGCCGGAATGCAACAATTTAAGCCCTACTATACCGGCGAGGCCGACGCAATGAAAGATTTTGGTTCTTTAAATACCGTTTCGATTCAAAAATCTATGAGAACTTCGGATATAGATGAGGTGGGGGATGAGTCGCATCTAACTTTTTTTGAAATGCTGGGTAATTTTTCATTCGGCGGATACTGGAAAGAAGCTGCTATTGCTTGGGCTTATGAATTTCTGGTCAGGAAGCTGGGATTAAAAATTGACTATGTTTCTGTCTTTGGAGGTGAGGGTAATGTCCCGGCCGATGAAGAGTCGGAAAAGATATGGCAAATTCTAGCCAAAAATAATGATACAAAGATAGAAATAAAAAAAATGGGTCGGAAAGACAACTTTTGGGGACCAACCGGCGATGAAGGTCCATGCGGTCCGACCACCGAAATATATGTAAATGGTATTGAAATATGGAATGTAGTCTTCAATGAATACTATCAGCACAAGGACAATAAATTAGAAAATTTAAGAACCGCCGGAATTGATACTGGCATGGGTCTGGAAAGATTAACTATGGTTGTTCAGAAAAAGAAAAATATTTATGAGACCGATTTATTTGAGCCAATAATAAATTCTCTGCCGAACCATTTTGATTTAAGAACTAAAAGGATAATTGCCGACCACTCTAGGGCAGTTGTTTTTCTTGCTTCAGAAGGAGTGGTTCCGTCCAATAAAGAACAGGGCTATGTAATGCGAAGATTGATGCGACGAATTATGGCATTAAATATATCTAACGACATTATAGATTTTGTTATAAATACCTATGCCAATCAATATCCAGAACTACTAGTACGAAGAAATGAGATATTAACTGTATATTCCGAAGAATTAAATAAATTTAACAAAACTCTTCGAAATGGCTTGAATGAATTAAAAAAGCTGGAAAAAGTTGACGCTTCTTCGGTCTTTAGATTATATGAGAGTTTCGGATTGCCTTATGAATTAATCAAGGATATTGCCAAAGATAAAGCTAAAAATTTAACCAGAGAAGCATTCGATGAAGAATTTAAAAAACATCAAGAAAAATCACGAGCCGGAGCAGAAAAGAAATTCGGTGGACACGGATTGCTCCTTGATACAGGAGAATTAAAGGCTGGAAACGAGGAAGAATTAAAAAAAGCCACTAGACTACATACTGCTACCCATTTACTGCATACAGCGTTAAGAAAAGTATTGGGTTCAGAAGTTCATCAGGCGGGTTCAGATATTACAGCCGAACGCCTAAGATTCGATTTTAATTTCTCTCGTAAATTAACGTCGGAAGAATTACAAAAAATCGAGGAATTAGCTAATGATGCCATAACAAAAGATTACAAAGTCACCAAAGAAGAAATGGCTTATGAAGATGCCGTCAAATCCGGCGCTTTGGCTTTTTTTAAACTTAAATATCCTGTCAAGGTTAATGTTTACACGATTGGCCCTGAGTCGGTCGAAGGGCAGAATTCCTCGACAAGCTCGGAACCTCCTTTCAGTCGGGAGCTCTGCGGAGGTCCTCATGTCTCGCATACTTCTGAAATAGGTAAAATTAAAATCACTAAAGAAGAAGCTGTTTCGGCTGGAGTAAGAAGAATCAGGGCTACAGTTGAATAATATGAATTTAGGATTTTGGCAAAAATTGGAAAAGCCTTTTTTTGTTTTGGCTCCTATGGCCAATGTAACTGATTGGGCTTTTAGAGATATTATATCCCGCTGTGGAAAGCCGGATGTTTTTTATACGGAATTCTTATCGTGCGACGGAATACTCCACGATAAGAAAAGATTTGAAAAAGAATTATATTTCAAAAAAAGCGAAAAACCCATTGTCGTTCAATTCTTCGGCTCAAAGCCGGAAAATTTTTACAAATGCGCTCAACTGGCGCAAAAGCTTGGCTTTGATGGAATAGATATAAATATGGGTTGTCCCGATCGTTCAGTGGAAAAGCAAGGGGGCGGAGCAGTACTGATGAAAAATCCTAAATTGGCAGTAGAAATAATAAAAGAAACTATTCGCGGAGCGGGGAAATTACCGGTTTCTGTTAAAACCCGACTAGGTTACAGTACGATTGAAATCGAGGAGTGGATACCTCAACTTTTAAAGACCGGGGTTGCTGCCTTAATCATTCACGGGCGGACTCGAAAAGAAATGTCTTCGGTACCGGCACAATGGAATAAAATAGGAGAAGTTGCTGAAATGGCAAAAGGATCGGGAGTACTGATAATCGGAAATGGTGATGTTATGTCACTTGCCGAGGCAAAAGAAAAAGCAAAAAAATATAATTTGGATGGAATTATGATTGGAAGGGGAATTTTTGCTAACCCCTGGTTATTTAATGAATTATGGAAGTTGAACTTCCATAATTCGCCGGAAGAAAGAGTAAAATTATTAAAAAAACATGTCGAGAATTTTGATAAGTTGTGGGGTAAGGGGAAAAACTTCGATATTTTAAAACGATTTTTCAAAGTCTATATCAACGGCTGGCCCGGGGCTAAAGAACTTCGCATCAAACTCATGATGACGAAGAATAAAGAACAGGTGTTTTTATCACTAGAGAAATATTTAGCTTAGAGATAACCCATCTTCAGCACGCCTCCGATAGGATAACTCATCCTAGAGTTATCCTATCTCAGCTAAATTCGCTCCTCTGGTCGTCCCGCCGTGGCGGGACTCCCTCGGAGTCTCAATTGCTTCAGATTGGATTATCTCTAAGCTTATATTTTTACAATCTCAGTCGAGCTCTCGGCTATCTGTCTTTCGGGACCATGGAGTCGCTGGATTGATTGGTTTGTCAAAGGTCATTCCTTGACAAAATCCGGCGACGGTCGAGTGAGTCTTGCCGCTGGAGCAAGACGAATGTGTCCCGAAAGGCAGTAGCCGAGAGCGAGAATTAAGAGAATGATAGAGAGAGGCTTTGCTGTTGATTTTGTTTTTTAAGATTGGTGTTATAATAAAAATATGCCAGGAACAAAAATTATTAACGTACTCAAGGACGATCGATTTGAAGATATTCTCGGTCTTTTTCAGGCATCTCCGGCTCAAGAAGTTATTTTTGTGTTGCCCCTAAAGAGTAAATTCCTAAACGAAGAGGCGCACTTTACGGTTTTAGCAGCTGCGGCTGAAGAGCAAGATAAGAATATATTGATACTAAGTTCTAATCCCGATATAACTGAGCTTGCCCTAAAATATAATTTTGGTGTTTTATCAAACGGTAAAAATAGTAAAAAAACTCAGAAAACTAAAGTAACAGTTCAAACTCGGGAAGAAGATGAAGCAGATGAAGAAGAAGAAATTGATAATACTATTGCCACCGAAGATGCCGGAGATTTCGATGTAGCACCAGAGAATGATGAGCTAGAAGCAGCAACCCGTGAGAGTAGCGAGCGGAGCAGTCGTCGTATGACGGAGCCAGTTTATGGTGTAGATCGGGAAGCGGAGGCAGATACAGGTAATTTTACAGCTCAAGAGACGCCAGAAACTTTAGAAGGCACAGAAGATACTGATAATAACATCTCGTCCGGAGAAGATTATCAAATCGTTACAGCGGCAAAAATTAACCGAACTCTTGATGATATTGTAAAACCACAAGAAAAAAAACAGGTTAATATTCGTATTTCTAAAAAAACTGAAAAACCCCTGAGAATCGAGGTGAGAAAAAATATGAAACTGCCACCGATGGAAAGCGAGATAATGGATCAGATACAAAGCGTCTGGCAGGATAAAAAGGAAAGTTGGTCTCAACAAATAGAAAAGAAGTCTTTCAAAATACCGCTTGGCATTGCGAATATAAAAATGCTGCAAATATCGAAATTGAATTTGCCAAAAAAATTAGTAACGCTACTAGGTTTTGTAGTGGTTATAGTGCTTGGAATAGTTGTATATATTTCTATCGGAAACGCTAAGATTACAATAAAACCCAGAGTTAATCCGCTTGATTTCAGTATTCAAGTTAGCGTTTCCGACTCTTTTCAAAGTGTAGACGCAGAATTAAGAAGAATCCCCGGTCAGCTTTTTTCAATTGACAAGAATATAGAAGAAACATTCAATGCAACCGGGGAACGTGATGTGGTTCAAAAAGCCAGAGGTAAAATTACCGTCTACAACGAATATGGAACAACACCTCAAGTTTTAATAGCTACAACGCGCTTTGAATCAGAAAGTGGCCTCATCTTCAGAACCCTTAAGACAATTACCGTTCCGGGCACAACAGTTCAGAATGGTAAAATAATTCCCGGGACCATCGAGGTTGAAGTGATAGCTGAAAAAGCAGGCGACACCTATAATATTCCGGCTGCAAAATTTACTATCCCGGCATTTAAAGAAAAGGGTGATAGTGATAGATATCAAAAATTTTATGGTAAATCCGAAGAAGCTACAAAAGGCGGAATTATAGGAAAATCAAAGGTAGTAACTGAACAAGATTATATGACCGCCAAGCAAAAAATGGAGGAGAGACTAAAAACAGAAATTGGAGAAGATCTTAAACAGCAAACAGCCGGATTAAAAATATTAACTCCGACTCAGCCAGATATAGAGGAAATAAAATCAAACGCTCAAATAGACGAAGCAACCGATAATTTTATTGTAACTGCTAAAGCAAAAATAAAAATTATCGGACTTAAAGAATCTGATCTTTTTTTGCTGATAAACCAGTATATAGGGAAGACAAATAACCTTATGATGCTTCCCGAAAAACTGAAACTCGAATTTACATCAATTCAGTTTAATAAGGAAACTAATAAATTAGACTTCATAATGGCTGTTAAAGGACCCGCCTATGATAAAATAGATCAGGATAAAATCATTACCGACCTGATAGGAAAAAACAGGAATGAGATAACAAATTACTTCAAGGGCATCGAAAGTATAGCCTCAGCAAATGTATTGTTGTCGCCATTTTGGGTCAGAAAGGTGCCTACAAATAAAGATAAGATTAAATTAACCATAGATTATAAATAGACCCCATTGCTAGAACTAGAAGTAGTTATACGTGGTTGACATTTAAATATCTTTTTGATAACATACTTAAGCTCTTAAGATAATCATATTTTATAGACCCACTGAAGGCGGCCCGCAATTATTAAGCGGTGTGAATAGGCCTAAAACGACTTATTTCCTAGTAAGCCTTTGGCTTACTGAGACTTCTGCCTTTTATATCTGTTAATAAAACAGGTCCGGTCATAAGTAAAGGTTTATTTTTTAATTGAATCAACCCAAAGAAAAAGTTACTGGTACAGTCATTGAGGCCTTACCCGATACCCAATTCAGGGTTCAACTTGAGAGCGGACAAGAGGTTCTTGCCTATCTTGCCGGAAAGATGAGATTAAATTACATAAAAGTAATGATGGGCGACAAGGTGACTTTAGAGTTAAGTCCTGACGGAAAGAGGGGTAGGATAGTAAGAAGGTTGTAGTCATTAGAACTTAGCCATTAGAACTTAGAAAAATACAATCTAAGTACTAAGTACTAAGTACTAAGTACTAAGTTGAAGGTACGAGCATCAGTGAAGAAAATGTGTAATAACTGTAAACTGGTAAAGCGAAAAGGTCGCTTATATTGCCTGTGCAAGACTCCGAAACATAAGCAAAGACAAGGATAGTTATTAGAACTTAGTCGTTAGTACTTAGCTATCTAAGTTCTAAAGTCTAAGTCCTAAGTTCTAAAAAGTGGCACGTATATTAGGTATAAACATACCAGACAATAAAAAAATATTATATTCATTATCCTATATTTACGGAGTAGGTCATAGTTCGAGCGCTTTAATATTAAAATCGGCTAGCATAGATCCAAATAAGAAGGCAAAGGATCTAAACGATGAAGAGCTCAATAAAATACAAAAAATACTTGAAAGAAATTATAAAGTAGAAGGCGATTTACGCAGAGAAGTCGGACAAAATGTTAAAAGATTAAAAGAAATAGGCACTTGGCGCGGATTAAGACATTCGCGAAGATTACCAATTCACGGAAGGAGCAAGACAAATTCAAGAACAATACGCGGAAATACCAGAAAGACTATGGGTTCCGGCAGAAAATCGTCATCAGATAAAACATAAAAATAATATTGGATATTATGGGTAAAAAACGAATAATTACAACGCAGGGAGATACTACAAATACCGAGCAAGCGGTTTCTTCCGCATCCAAAAAGTCTTCAAAGAGACAAGTTATAAATGGAGTTGCCCATATTCACATTTCCTATAATAACACTTTGGTCACCATCACCGACTCTAAAGGTGAAGTTATCGCTTGGTCTTCGTCCGGATTACTTGGTTTTAAGGGAACAAAAAAATCAACTCCCTACGCCGCGAATCTAGTTGCAAAAGATTGTACTGAAAAAGCAAAAAAATATAATTTAACAAATATAAAGATAGTTATACGCGGTATCGGACCCGGAAGAGAAGCTGCTATGAGAGGACTGGCTGCAACCGGTCTAAATATTGTTTCTATTATGGATGCGACACCGATTGCTCATAATGGCGTGAGAAGAAAGAAACCAAGACGCGTTTAGCGTCTAGTAAAAAGTTCAGGGTTAATAAAGTTAATAAAGTTGAGAATAATAATTTATTCAATAAAACTTTATAACCTTACAAACTTTATAAACTTTATAAACTTATTATGGCACGTTACACAGGACCAAGGGAAAAAATAGAAAGACGATTAGGCGAAAAGCTTTTTCTTAAAGGCGAACGTTCGCATTCCCAAAAATCGGCAATGGTTAAAAAACCATATCCGCCAGGCATACATGGACGAAGTAGACCGGGTAAATTATCCGAATACGGGCAACAGCTAAAATCCAAACAAAAAGTTAAGAACATTTATCGCCTGCTGGAAAAGCAATTTAAAAATTATGTAAAATCATCAGTAACCTCTAAAAAGAGTCCGTACGAGCTGATAATAAATAAGCTTGAACATCGTCTGGATAATGTTGTTTTTAGAAGTGGTCTAGCCCAGTCGCGTGATCAGGCTCGTCAACTAGTAAACCACGGCCACATAACCGTAAACGGAAAGAAAGTCTCTATTCCTTCATACCAAGTTTCTATCGGAGATACTATAAGCGTCAGAGAGGGAAGCAAGAAATCTCCCTATTTCAGCTCTCTTATGCCTCAGTGGTTTAAATCCTATGAAGCACCAAGCTGGATAACTATTGATAAAGAAAAGGTTATGTCGGTTATGAAGGGGCATCCCATTCCGGAAGAAACCGGTATTAGAACTGAGGACTTACAATCAATAATTGAATTTTATTCAAGATAGAATGTAGTGAGTGGAGGGTGGAGGGTAGTTTTAAACTACACTCTACTTTCTACATTCTACTATCAAATAAATGTTACAACTACCAGAAAAAATAAAGGTCGTATCTAAGGAAGGCAATAAAGCCGTTTTTGAAATATCGCCTTTAATGCCGGGATATGGCGCGACAATAGCAAATCCATTGCGCCGGATTTTGCTTTCATCGATGACGGGGGCTGCCGTAACTTCAATAAAAATAAAAGGGGTAGACCATGAATTTTCAACAATCCCAGGTGTTCTCGAAGACGTAATTGAAATAATTTTAAATGTCAAAAAGTTAAGATTTAAAGTTCACGGCGACGGTCCCGTTAAACTTACCGTTGAAACTAAAGGAGAAAAAAATGTTATCGGCAAGGATATCACCCTTACCTCTGATATCGAGTTAATCAACGGAGATCAGCACATTGCTACCTTAACTGACAAAAAAATTGCGTTCAGTATGGAATTAGAAGTTGAAAAAGGCGTAGGCTATGTTCCAGTTGAACAACAAAGAAAAGAAAAACTTCCAATTGGAGTAATCGCTATTGATGCAATTTTCTCTCCGGTTAAAATGGTCAATTTTTCTATTGAAGAAATGCGTGTTGGTCAAAGGATTGATTACAACAAAGTGGTTATGGAAATAGAAACTGACGGATCAATTGAACCAGAACAAACACTAAAAAATGCTGCCGAAATTATAGCGGACCATTTCAAAATTATTGCCGAGATAGATATTCCCGAAGCCAAAGAAGTAAAAGTAGCTAAGTCACCGAAGGCAAAAAAAGAGCCTAAAACAAAGAAGAAGAGTAAATAGCAGACTAATAAATTAACATGCGAAGAGGTAAAAATCGAAAATTTGCTAGAGAAAAAAATCAACGAAAAGCGCTTTACAAAGCGTTAGCCACTGCATTAATAGAGAACGGCAAAATAAAAACAACTGCGGCTAAAGCTAAGTCTTTATCTCAATTTACTGATAAGCTCGTAACTAAGGCTAAGAAAGGAGATTTAGCTTCAAGAAAACTCATCGGCTACAACTTAGGAAGTAAGGCTGTAAAAAAACTGATGAACGAAATTGGCCCTAAGTTTAAAAACAAAAATGGAGGATATACTAAAGTATCAAGATTAGGTCGAAGAATCAGTGATGGAGCCGAAATGGCACTCATTCAATTTACGGAGTAAATCGAATGATAATTTAAAAGTAAAAAGTTAAAATGCAAAATTTCAATTCAAAATCAAAAAGTTCAGAAAATTATAGTATTTTAAATTATAATTTTAAATTTTTACTTTTAACTTTTTAATTAATTTCATGCAATACGAAATTGATGCTACAAATCAATCGCTGGGAAGACTTGCAACTAAAATTGCTAGTCTTTTACGTGGAAAAAATCTCGCCTCCTATACCCCTAATAAATTAACCAACGCCAGGGTAATAGTTAAAAAATTAAATAAAGCTAAATTTACCGGTAATAAGCTTAGTTTAAAGAAATATCACCATCATTCCGGATATCATAGCGGTATCAAGACTAGAAGCCTTGAAGAATTGTGGGCATCTAAACCAGAGCATGTTTTACAGGGAATAGTTTATCGAATGCTTCCTAAAAATAAAACGCGTGATAAAGTAATTAAAAATCTTAGATTTGAATAGGTTCAAAAACTATAAATATATGCCAAAGACTATAAATAAAATAAAAAAGCCGGTTAAAAAGATTAAGTCAATCAAAAAGAAAGCGATCGTAAAAACGACTCATGTTAAAGATGCGGAAGCTGAAAAAATACCAAAGGAAATAGCTGCGATAATTGAAGTAGAGAGCGAAGGTACAGAGAAAAACGAGAAAAAAGAAAAATATTTTCAAGCAGTGGGACGCAGAAAGGAATCGGTTGCAATTGTTCGTCTCTATACCAAAAAATCTACCGATACCCTTGAGGGCGACTATGCTTTAGTAAAGGTAAATGACAAAGATTACCGTGAGTATTTTTCTGACGCCAACTTACAAGGCATAGTAGAATCCGCATTAAGAAAATTGAAATCATTAAACAGATTTAAAGCTACCGTGAAAGTGCGCGGTGGTGGCATGGCTGGTCAGGCAGATGCTATCAAACATGGCCTTGCCAGAACATTGGTTTTATTTGACCTAAACTTCCGCAAAAAACTCAAAAAATCAGGATTCCTTACCCGTGATTCACGTGTTAAAGAGCGACGCAAATATGGACTCAAGAAGGCAAGAAAAGCCGGTCAGTGGAGCAAGCGATAAACAAAATAAATCACCGAAAGGGGATTTATTTTCCTACAACTCCACAATATTTATTCCGCCTCTTTTATCTATCTCGATAATCCGATAGATTGAGTACTGACGACCGTGAGAATCTTTTTGTTCCAGTTCCAGGACTACATGATCTTCTCCTCTAAACCACGCGCCGTTTTGAATTGAGATGAGAAAGCGAGTTATTAATTCTTTATCACCTTTTTTATAAAAAGGCTGGTAGCTAGTATCCTTAAGCCACATTATCCAAAGTTCATTTGCGGTCCACCAAGCTATTTTATTCTCATTTTCTGAAAGACGAAAACCTTTAACATTGCCGGCAATTTCTTCAAGTTGTTGTCCGTTATCCTGATGCAGTTTATTAGTTTTAGAATCTAAAATAAAAGGAGCTATTTCTGGAGGAGAACTGATATTATTAATTTGCTCTAATTCTTTAAATAAGACATCGACTTCATTAAATAACTTCTGCTCTTCTTTGCCTTCTTCTGGTAGAATTAATATCTTCGAAAAATCAACCACTAAACCCTCTTCAACATTAACCTTCTTCTGCCAAAACGAATAACCGTCTTTCTGGATGCTCAACTTATAATTTCCGGGTAAAAGCCGATCAATACTATATGAACTGCTAAAGAAGGATGTATCTCCCTGAGCCTCATCATCCAGAAAAACTTTAGCTCCGGTATTAACCTTTAGTGCTATTGCGCCAGTTCGCTGAAATTTACCTTCAGAAAAACTATATTTGTAACCTTGAGCATAGAGCATAATCACATAGCTCAAAATCAAAAAAATCAGCACCGTGAAATAGAAAAACAGACGTTTTGTGTTCTTAGTCATGTTCCACTATTTTAACACATATTCGTAATCTTTTCCAGCTTTCATATATCTATGGAATCGTTTAGAATTCTTATGTCCTATAATTAATTAATGGAATGGAAAAGTTTAGCATTAGAGGAGGTAAAAAATTAAAAGGGTCAATCGAAGTTAAAGGCGCAAAGAACGCAGCCCTTAAAGCTTTTGCCGTAGCCCTGCTTACAACTGAACCGGTAATATTAACAAATGTTCCTGAGGTGGAAGATATTAAGCGGATGATTGAGCTAGTACAAAGCTTAGGAGCAAAAGTCGAACGCCTAAAAAGAGGGGAATACAAAATTATCGCTAAAAAAATAACTAACTGTCTATTGGATCCCGGCATTGCTAAAAAACTGAGAGCCTCAATAGTTCTAACTGCCCCATTACTAATTCGAGCAGGTAAAGTAAAATTTCCACATCCCGGGGGTTGTGTTATCGGAGAGAGGCCAATAGATGTTTTTATTGACGGGTACAAGGCTTTTGGCGCAAAAGTATCTTATAAGAACGGTTTGTACGAGATAACCGCCCACAAATTAAGAGGTTCAAAATTTATTTTTCCCAACATCAGCGTAACCGGCACCGAGACATTGTTAATGACCGCTTCTTTAATTGAAGGGGAGACATTTCTGAAAAATTGCGCCTGTGAGCCGGAAGTGGAAAGCTTAGCAAACTTTCTTAATAGCCAAGGAGCTCAAATAATCGGTGCTGGTACTCCTAATATCAGAATTAAGGGAGTAAAACATCTGAAAGGAGGAGTTTATGAGACTATTCCCGATAGAATTGAGGCCGGAAGCTTGGCGATACTGGCAGCTGCGACAAAAAGTCATTTGAAAATAACAAAGTGCAACCCCGAGCATTTAGATTCTTTATGGAGTTTACTTAGTAAAGCTAATGTTAAAATTAAAACTAATAAAAACTCAGTAGAAATTTTACCCTCGGCCTCCTTAAAATCAGTAAATATTAAGACAAGAGAATATCCTGGTTTCCCTACAGATTTACAAGCGCCCCTCTGTGTGTTATTAACACAAGCAGAGGGACAAGCTCTTGTCCACGAAACTATTTATGAAGGACGCTTAAATTGGACCGATGAATTAAAAAGAATGGGCGCAAGTATCTTAAGTTTAGATCCCCATCGCATTGAAATTAAAGGTCCTACAAAATTAAAAGGTCGCGAAATCGAAAGCCCTGATTTGCGAGCTGGGATGGCTTATATAATAGCCGCTCTATGTTCCAAAGGTAGCTCCGTAGTAAATAATATTTATCAGATAGACCGGGGGTATGAAAAAATAGAGGAACGGCTACAAAAAATAGGGGCAGATATTCGTAGAGTGTAAAATGTAAATATCAAAATACAAAATGACAGATTAAAATTAAAAATAATTCTGAAATTTTAAGATTTTACATTGTAATTTTAAATTTTGATTTTTTAATTTTAAATTTAGCGAAGTGCTTATGACAAAAATTGGTTTAGATCTCGGCACAACTAATACAGTAGTATTTATTCCTAAAAAAGGGATTGTTATAAATGAACCCTCGGTGGTTGCGATTTCGGTTTTAGACAATAAGCTTCTAGCCGTAGGCAGTCTTGCTAAAGAGATGATAGGCAGAGCTCCGGATAGTATCATTGTCTGCCGGCCTCTTGTCGATGGGGCAATAGCTGACTATAGAGTTACGGGGGCTATGATAAGATATTTTATTAAAAAAGCAGCCGGTCTTATGAGTTTTTTTAAACCGGAAGTTCTTATATCAGTTCCGGCAGGCATTACATCAACCGAAAAAAGAGCAGTTATCGAATCTACTCTTAATGCTGGCGCAAAAGCAGTCTACTTAGTGAAAGAACCCGTACTAGCCGCCATCGGGGCAAAAATTCCAATCAATAGTCCGACCGGTAATATGATATTAAATATCGGTGGAGGAACAACCGAACTTGCTGTTATATCTCTGGGTGGAATTGTAAGTTGGAATTCAATCAGAATCGGCGGTAATAAACTCGATCAGGCGATTGTAGAACATATCAAGAAAAAACACGGCCTTGCCATAGGAGAAATAACAGCCGAACAAATCAAAATATCTATCGGCAGTGCCATAAAACAGCCGGAAGAAGAAAAAATAAATATTAAAGGGCGTGATTTAGCAACCGGCTATCCAAGAACAATTGAAATCAGCTCAAATGAGATAACCGAAGCGTTATCGGAACAACTGCGCGAAATTGTTCAAATTGTTAAGAATGTTCTTGAAGTAACACCGCCAGAACTTTGTGCCGATATTATGGACAAGGGAATAACTATATCCGGCGGAGGAGCATTACTGAAAAATATTTCTACCCTCATTACTCGCATTACCGGTGTACCTTCAAACATCGCCGACGATCCGCTCTTTTGCGTCGCGCGTGGGACAGGAATAGTATTAGAAAATCTTGATGTTTATAAGAGGAATGTGGTGGCTAAACGCTAATCGGATTTATACTCCTTGTTTGTATTTATAAAAAAAACGAGGCCCGCGGGTTAGGCGGGCCTGTCGGTGAGCCGACGACTTAGGAAAGTCCGGTTCCGCCTGAAATTGTCGTCCCTCCCGTCTTGCAGTAGTCCTCGATGACTCCACAAGCGTTCGTGAAACAGTGGGCATCAAAACCTAAACCGTAGTTCGTTGCCATCTCCCTCGATAATTCCCAGGTGTTGACCAGACCGTCACGAAGAAGGCGTTCCAGTACCGTGATTTTGCAGATGGTGTCCATCTGCACTTCTGGAGCACGCAAACTATTTAGCCTCCCCCGATACTCTTCCAGTTTTTTGGCGAGCTGGAGTCTCCTCGCCTCGTTCAAGACAATAACTGGCGATGTCATATTTACTCTCCCTTCGCTTATCCAGCTGAATTGCTGGATATCTAGGATACTTTAATTATATCACTATTTTTAATAAAAGTCAAGAGTTTAATTTTAACAACCGTGCTATTTTATGGGAAAGAGTTTAATTAATTTCGAATCCTTTCAGCTCCTTTATTACAAATACGAGATAATTTTGATATTTTCCTGGGAACCTAATTGGGATGGTCCGGAACGGCAGGCGATTAGCCGGGTTCCGCATGGCCGGACCAGGGTTGTCCCAATTGGTCAGAGAAAATGATAAATTATCGAAGTATTTGTTAATGGAGCGTGTTGGATGAGAAAAAATAAAACCCTTTCCAATGATGAAAATCGCATTAGTCCATGATTGGTTAGTAAATTTAAGCGGTGCTGAACGCGTGCTTTTAGAATTGCATGAATTGTTTCCCGATGCGCCGATATATACGCTTTTTCAAAATAAAAAATTTACATCAGAATATTTCCCAAATATTGAAATCAAACCAAGCTTTCTCCAAAAAATCCCTCGCATATCTAGAATCTACAAATATTTTTTCTTTTTAATGCCTACCGCGATAGAATCCTTTGATTTATCTGATTTTGATTTAGTTATTTCTTCTTCGGCCATATTTTCAAAGGGCTTGGTTCTCAAACCAAAAACCAAACATATTTGTTATTGCTATAGCCCCACCCGTCAACTATGGGATTTGCACTCATCAAACCATTCTTCACATCCCAAGCTCTACGCTCTATCCCAACACCTCCTCCGTATTTGGGATCGACAAGCTTCAGATAGGGTAGATGAATTTGTGGCAATATCGGAGCATGTTCGGGAGCGTATTAAGAAATACTACAGAAGAGATGCAAGGGTAATATATCCGCCAGCTAGTATTAAGTATCCGGTATCAAGTATTGGGGATGATGGATTAAATCGTAATACTAAATACTTAATACCTAATACTGATTACTACCTGATTGTTTCTCGACTTTTTCCTCACAAGAATATAGATATCGCCATCGAGGCTTTCAATAAATTAGATCTTCCGCTTTTGATTATTGGCACTGGTCCGGAATATAAAAACCTTAAATCCAAAATCGTAAATCATAAATCTATTAAGCTAGTAGGTTTTATTCCGGATGAAGAGCTTCCTTATTATTACCAAAACTGCAAAGCATTTATTATGCCGCAAGAAGAAGATTTTGGAATCACGCCTATCGAAGCAATGTTATGTGGAAAACCCGTATTGGCCTTACGCAAAGGTGGGGCAGTTGAGACTATTATCGAAGGTGTTACGGGTGAATTCTTCGATGATCCGATACCGGAAGGCTTAGCTGATGGAATTCGTAGATTAAATGAAAATTATAATAATTATAAACCGACTGAGATTCAAAAATTAACGCAAAAATTTTCAACTGGACTATTCAAATCCCATATGCTAAACTTGGTTCAAAAGTTAAGTTTCTTGGAGTTGTAGATGTTCAGATGCAGAGTTTATGTAAAAACAGAAAATAAAACGTTAGCATTTTTCGAGGTTATGGATTATCGAGAAGACGGACGTGACTATTCTGATTTTGGTGAGCTCGGTTTACTCGTCGAAGCTAATGATAGAGAAGCAATTTCCAGACTAGTAAGAGCTTACAAAGATTTGCGTCGTAAACAACATGAGAAAATAAAAAAATAACTTTCTAGACCGATTGAATCGGTCACTTTTTTTAAGTAGAATCAAATAATGTCCCGATTCGCTTAAAACGAATCGAGGATCCTCGATTTCTAAGCAAATCCGATAGATTTGTAGAAATCGGGACGTTTATATAAAATGAAACTTTCTATAATTACAATCAACTATAACGGTTCAAGCGATACGATAAAACTGCTTGAATCACTCAAAACACAAACTGACCAAAATTTCTCAATTATCATTGTGGATAATGCTTCAGAGGAGACAGATTTTTCCGCCTTAGGCGGATCTCAGCCAGAGGCTGACCAGCCTCTGGCTGGCGCAAAAAACCCTGGCGGAAATAATATACTATTTATAAGGAACAAGGAGAATTTGGGGTTTTCGGGTGGTAACAATACAGGTATCAAAAAAGCTCTAAATTCACCAGCTGACGGGTCAAATTGGGTGGTTTTACTCAATAATGATACTTGGGTAGAAAACGGCTTTCTAAGTGCTCTAAAGGTCAAATTAGAGGGTCTAGGGGGTATTGTCGGCATACCCCTTATCGAAGATGGTCGTACTGCCTATTATGGATGGGTGGAGTGGCTAAAACCAACGTTAAAGCATGGCTATAATCCTCCATATTCTGAGTATTTAAGACGTAACAGAAATTACTATGCTATCGGAGGGGCAATAGCAATTAATGGGAATGTTTTTGATAAAATCGGTTTTCTTGATGAAAAATATTTCTTATATTTTGAGGATGCCGATTTTAGCTTAAGAACTAGCAGGGCTAACATCTCCATAAATTTTATAGATGAGCCGAAAGTTTGGCATCACCAAGTTTCTAAAACAAATAAGAAACTTGGTGCACCACTGCTATTGAGATACCATTACCGAAATGCTTTGTACTTCAATTGGAAAAACGGATCATGGTATATTAAAATTCTTGTTTGGCCGTGGAGTTTCTGGATAATAAAAAAACAGCTCTGGAAAATAATGTTTATGTACAAACAAAGAGAATCCTTGGCAATATTATCAGGGGTTTTTGATTTTTATAGAAATAAAATGGGCAAAATCGTATAAAGTATTGTGTATTAAGTGTTATGGTTTTAAATCCCATATTACATATTACATGCTACATATTACATGCTACGGATAGGTATTGAATGTGAGTCTATTGAAGGAAAAAATCCGATGTGGGGCGTAGGGAGGATGATAATGAAACTCCTCGAAGAAATCTCCCAGCATCAGGAATTGGAGAAAAATTTTCGTTTTATTTTATATTTTAAGGATACTGTTCCTGATTTTTCATTTCTTGATGCTCCTATCTTCGAGAAAAAAATAACCCCCGTACCGTTCTTTAAAAATCGTCTTTTCCCTATTTATTATTTTGCCCTTCTGCCTATGAGGTTGTGGTTCGAACGACTTGATTGGATGTTCTGGACTAATTATATGCTGCCGATTATTGCTTTCGGTAAATCTTTAGTGATACTCACGGAAGATATATATTATGAGACAAGAGAAGGCAGATTACCTTTCCGCTATCGCCTAGCTTACAGTATTTTCTGCTGGTGGACAGGAAAATTTGCAACAAAAATTCTGGCGATATCGGAAACATCCAAAAAAAATATTTCTCAGTTATACGGCATTCGTCCAGATAGAATTTTTATAAATTATCTAGGGATTGATATCAATTCAGTCTCTGATAGGGCTATAACGGAACTCCGACAAAAAGAAGGTGATTATCTTCTTTTTGTCGGACAGGCATTTCCGAGAAGACATCTTGAAGAAACTATATTGGCATTCAAAAAACTCATTACCGAATATTCTAATATTCTCGAGGATATTAGAATGCCAAAATTAAGATTAATCGCAGTCGGACCTGATAAATATGAAACGCCAATAATTGAACCGCTTATTGCTCAAGTAAATGAGCAACTAGCGAGAGATGCTGTTATCCACAAAGATTATGTCAAAGATGAAGAATTATCCGGTTTATATGCCGGAGCAAAAGCTTTGATATATGTTTCCGATCGAGAAGCTTTTGGGTTACCGCCAATGGAGGCCTTGTCATTTGGAGTTCCGCCGATAATTATGGATAATGAATTGGGTCATGAGTTGTTTGGAGACTTCGCATTCTATGCGAAAAGTGGAAGTGTGGACGATATTGCAGAAGCAATCAGGCAAGCGATGGGCGATGAACATAAAACAGAAAATATAAAAAATAATGGTCCTGAATTTGTGAAGAAATATAATTGGAAAAATTTCGCGGGAAAATTTTTTAATGAACTAGTCTAGATAATTATGACAGAAAAAATAGAACCAAATTTACAAGCCAAAGAATTTAACTCTGATAAAGAGCGGCTTGAATTTTTAGAAAAAAATATAGTCGAGCACATACAAAATGCTATAAGCAAATTTCGCGAACTATTTCAGAAAGACTTAGACGAAAGAATCAAAGAATTGGGAATAGATCCGACGACTCAACAACAATCAGTTAAAAACCAAAAAAAAGGCTGAAGAAAGAGATGAGCTTCAATAAGGCAATGAAGCAAATCCCGATAGATGAACTGGATAATCTGCGTAAAGAATTTGAGAAAAATCCATCGCTTAAAGATTATGTGCCTGAGTTTAACGCTTTAATTGATGCCGTGCGGACGATATATCTATCTCAATTAACAGTTAAGTATAAAGAACATGATGTTATGATCGGCGCTCCTCAATTAACTGACGAAGAAATAAAAAAGCAAGAAGCCCTAAGAGAGGACATGACCGAGAGTAGGGCTCTTATTCAGTGGCATGTTTTACAAAATGAGGCAGATTCCGAATATTTAGGAACACTTTTTTCTATCCTTAGAAACACTATGGACAAGCTTGAATTTAAGAAAGAATGGTGGGGCACGGAGAGAGGATTACGACAAGAGCTTGGAGTTCTAAAATTGTTAAAAAAAGATTTTAAAAAAGTAACGCCCGGCGAACCCAAAGAGGATGCCCACTATGCAATAGATTTTTGGACAGAAACTCACAATGGAACTACGGTCATTTTTCAATCCAAATCAACCTCGCCATTTTTAAAAGATGGCGTTTATAGTGAAAGTGATGTGGATAGTCTTGAAAAAGAATTTTCGACAGGTACGTATGCATATGTTGATTTGAAGTACAAACAACAATTTAGTGACGATGAACGTCCAACACCCCTAGTGAAGTTAAGGAAGATACAACAAGACATAAAAAAAGCTAAAGAGTACGCAATAAGTAAAGGAATTGAAAAACCTATATTTTACTTAATAGCGTGTAATGCTAATAATTTCGAAGATATTACTGGTAATCCTATACAATATGCGACCACATCTGTAGCGAATAGGTTGTGGGAAATTTCGCAAAATGAATAATTTTTTGAAAATGTCAAAAATTAGTTGGCTAAATAAAATTTTTATAGTAGAGATTATTTTCTTCGGCCTAATTATAACCGGTCTTTTGCCACGAGAGGCTTCGATATTTTTGGCAGTTGGATTGGCAATATATTTTATAGTAGCTCCGATTGAGGATGTAACGGTATTTTTTGTGCGCTCGATTCCATTCTTCATTGCCATTCCGATTACGACCGATTTTGATAATTTTAATACTTGGCGAATTCTTTCGATAATACTTTTTCTTAAACTGGCTCATGTTACTGGCTTAAAACATTTCTATAATATCCGCGAATATTCTAAATACACCAAACTATTGCTGATATTATTTATCTTAGCCGTTCTCTCTGTTATTCCGGCCATTGATAAAGCCTCGGCAATAACCAGAATAATTTACTTTATAAATCTCAGTATGGTCGGAATGGTTATCTACTTTCTTGTTCAGAATTCTAGGAGCTTAGCTCCTAGAATAGTAAAGAATATTGCTATTCCGACGATTATTGTTACAGTTGTAGGTTTTATTCAGGTGGCCTCGACGTATTTTATTGATATCTATCAATTTATGAGAATCTGGGGGGAGGGGATTCAAATGAGGCAATTCGGTGCGCTTTGGTCAGAAATTGCGGTGCGTTTAGGCAATACCTGGTTTGCTTATTACGGAAATCAGCTTTCACTTAGAGTTTTTTCTTTATTCCCCGACTCGCATTCTTTTCCTCAGTTTGTTTTATTGGGATTACCGGCACTTTTTGCAATATCTTTGTTGAAAATTACGAATTACAAATTAAGCATTAAGAGTTTAAAAACAATGATAAGAACGAGGGCTAAGATATCAGTCTTGTGGATTCCGGCGATGTTTCTGATAGCAATTTTGAGCGGAACGCGGGGAATATGGGCGGCAAGCGTCGGAGTAGTGCTTATCATTTTTGGAATAATATATTGGATGGCAAAAACAAGAATCCTTGATTATTATAAAAATATTTTTAAGTATATCTCTCTGTATATGCTCGTTTTCTTTTTGCTTTTTTCCGTGGCATATCCGATTTTTGTCTCGCCTCAATTTTTATTATCAAAGGGGGATTGGGGTTTATTTAGCGAAAGGATTAAATCTATCATTGATTTCGGAGAAACATCTAATAGTCAGCGTATAGAAATTTGGAAAGCCAGTCTCGAATCAATAAAAGAACGGCCATTACTGGGTGTTGGAATAGGTAATTTTCCAGTAATCCTCAATCAGAGAGTATTCTTGGCTAGAGCAGGCTCATCGGCTCATAATATCTATCTGCATATTGCCGCTGAAATGGGGATTTTAGCCTTAATTATCACGCTTTGGTTCTTGTGGTTGATATTTAAAAAATCTTATTATAATTTTATTTTAGAAAAAGATTCTTTACTTGTCACATATTTTGGAACTACCTTATTATTCGTTCCTTGGGTTTTGATATATTCTTTAACCGATGTAGCTCTTTTCGACGAGAGAGCGTTTCTACTTTTTGTTACTACAATTGCTTTAATTTTAAGTGACAAACTAGGTAGTGAAAGTTCGAGATATTAAAAATTAAGCCCCGACTTTATGTCGGGGCAACTCGAACTTCTACTATCTGGAAAAATCCCGACTAAGTCGGGATGGCTATTTACTGAACAGAGGATTTGCCATGTCTAAAATTCGGCAACAATCTCAATGGCAGATTACCCAGAGAGCTTTTTTCAATAACCTTACCGCCGACTTCAATCATATGCATGGACAACATGTATTGAAGCAGGTCATTGATTACACGTAAACTAAGCTTATGAGGCTTATTACTAAGAAATCCGACAATCGCACCGCTGGGTCGCGTAAAACTTGGCGGAACATCTAAGAAAAATCTTACAATTTCTACAAAACGCGGATTGACCTTTTCCGGTTCGACTGACTTCGCTTTATGAACATCCTCATATTCATTATTAATTCTTTCCATATGCCTACGCCCAAGAAATCCATGCAAATCATCAATAACTTTGTTAGACATGATATTGCCTTCTCATTGAGAAAAAACTGATATTATGCTATAATATTTTACATACTATGTCAACTCCTTTAACCACAATCAATCTCGTAGTTTTAAATGGAGAGAAATATATTCGCCATTGCTTAGATGGCATTTTGGCGCAAACTTATCCGAAAGAATTTATTGAATTTAATATCCTGGATAATGGTTCAACGGATAAAACAAAAGGTGTTATTCGAGATTTCGGATTTAGGATTTCGGATTTAGGATTTGCAAGATTTAATTTTATAGAATCAAAATTTAACTTTGGCATGTGGCCCGGGCAAGAAGAATTACTGAAACATTCAAATGGTAAATACGTCTTATGTGTTTCAGTTGATGTAATGATAGATCCGCACTTCGTTGAACAAGCTATTGCAGTATGTGAAACCGATCCTGAAATTGACGCAATCCAGGCGAAGGTATATCAATATGATTATGCCCAACTTACTGAAGGATCGTATAAAAATAATACGATCATAGATACCTGTGGTTTTGCTATGACGCGTGAACGCAAAGTAGTCAATATTGGCCACGGTAAACCCGATGGAGATATTGCCTCTGAACAAAAAGTTATCTTCGGCGTAGAGGGGGCGATTCCTTTTTTTAAGCGTAAAGCTCTAGAAGGTTGCCGTATCGATGGTTGGATCTGGGATCATGATTATTTTTGGTACGGAGACGATCTTGATTTAGCATGGCGTATGACACTTTTTGGATATAAGCAAGTTTATGCTCCTACAGTAATTGCATGGCATGATCGTTCAACAACTAAAGGTGCCGTAAATACATATTTTTTGGCTGATTATGTCCAGCGTCGAAAAACAAGACGGAGAATTCCAATTGCTAAACGTCGTCTCGACTGGTCGAACACTCGCCTCACTATAATTAAAAATGACTACATAAGTAATATTTTAATAGACCTGCCGTCAATAGTAATTAGGGAAATTAATGTTCAGGGCTACGCCGGACTTTTTGAGCAAGGTGTATTGTTAGAATGGGAAAGACTCTTAAGGCTCCTACCTAGAATGATCAGGCGAAGAAACATGATAATAAGGCATGCTAAAATAGGCGCAGGACCCATAAGGAAGTTGATGCTAGTTGATGTTCACGAAAAAAGCCCAAAACAATCATCAGAATACATGTGGCGATTACTACAGATAATAGTAATCGGATTCATTCTGACCGGCTTATCTTATCTTGGATTAAGAATATTCGGGTTTACATAAACTTAAAATTCATGTATAATTATAGCTTATAAAACCAGGCTGGGTAAGAAACTAGATTTCATGATAGACCATCAACCGAGTTTGAACCAGATACCACAGAATAATAAAAAGCGCTATCTGGGCGTTCTGTTTTTTGTTCTAATCGCTTCAAGTTTAATTTATAGTGCATCTAAATACGGCATTGGCTCTAACGAGATAAACATTACCAACGAAGATAGCAAAGGCACCATCTGGAACAAAGTTGCCAACCTTTTCGCCTCAAATACCGTAAAGGAACCGACAATAGATGACGATCCGGATTACGTAATGCCCAAATCCGATGACGGCCGTTGGGATATTTTAATACTTGGCATTCGCGGAGAAGAAGACGAACATCCTGAAGAAGTAGGAGCCTGGTTAACCGACACGATAATGATTTTAAGCTACGATAATAAAACTAAAAAAATATCTTTAGTATCTATTCCTCGCGATCTTTACGTACGAATATATGGCACTAAAAAAAGTAAGATAAACGAAGCCTATGAAACCGGAGTGCTAAGAAAAAGTGGACTAGGTTTTACTAAAAAATTAATCTCTCGAATTACCGGAATATATATAGATAACGTCGTAGTTTTAGATCTCTCCTCTTTTAAAACGGTGATTGATGATTTGGGTGGAATTGATATAGAACTAGATGAACCATTTAGCGAAAAAACTCAATGGGGCTATGAATTCTCACTGCCAGCCGGTAAAAATCATCTTGATAGCCAAACTGCCCTCTATTATGTCCGCTCCCGATTTTCCTCAAGTGATTTTGATCGCGCCCAGAGACAGCAAAAGGTTATTATGGCCATAAAAGACAAAGTTATGGAACTAAGTCTCTTACAAGATCCCATCAAAACACTAGGCATACTCAATACAATAAGAAGTAACATTGAAACCGATCTTAAGATCTGGGATGTTAGCGGATTAATTGAGCTATCCGGAGAATTCACCGGCAACGAAAAAATTAAAAAATTTGTATTCACTACCGAAAATTTATTATACGAAACACATATTCAAACCGACATCGGAAATATCTATGTACTTCTGCCGAAGAACGACAATCTTCAGGGAATCAAAGAATTATTTCAAAGTATTTTGAAATAATTCTTAAAATTTAGCTTCTGGCTTATTAGTTTTTAGGATAACCTGATGGCTAATAGCTGATGGCTAATGGACAATGGCATGCTTTCCATTATTATAATAAACTACAAAAATCCTCCGTTATTAAGATTGTGCTTAAAGTCTTTTTTGATGACACTGCAACTGAATTTTTCCAAAGAAATAATAGTTATTGACATATCGAGCACCATCGAAACACGAAATGTTATCTCTGAATTCCCGGAAGCAAGGGCAATATGCTTTAAGGAAAATATCGGTTATACCAAGGGAGTTAACGAGGGAATTAAGAATAGTAATGGCGATGCCGTGCTTATTTTAAACTCTGATATTATTCCGCTAAAAAATTCTATTGAAAATATGTATGAGTATTTAAGCAGAAACAACGATGTCGGGATAGTAGGTCCACAATTACTAAATTTCGATGGCACACCACAAGTATCATTTTTCCGACTACCATCACCTTGGACATTAATTTATAGACGTACATTTTTAGGACGATTGCCAGCCGGTAAAAATCATCTTGATAATTTTACCATGAAGAATATTGACCATTCAAAACTTCACCCGACAGATTGGCTGATGGGTTCGGCCTTTATGGTAAATCGTAAGGCGATAGATAAGGTGGGTCCAATGGATGAAAATATGTTTCTTTATATGAGTGACGTTGACTGGCCACGAAGATTTTGGGAAAATGGATACAGGGTTTTATATTATCCGGATTCAAAACTTTATCATTACCATAAGCGCGACTCAAAAGGACGCTTTGGTATTCTGGATATTTTAATTAAAAAAGAATCGCGTTGGCACATAATCGATGCAATTAGATATTTCAAAAAACACGGAATCTCAACTCGCCTCGCCAGAGCCTCCGGCGAAGCGCGGGCTAAAAGTTTTTCCGCCTAAATTTAATATGAGTCTGACCAGCAGAAAACTAATAATAGTCGTCATACTTCTTGCTCTTGGAGCCGGTTTTGGCGGTGGTTTTTGGTTTGCAACCAATAAAAATGCTAACTCACCCTTACCCCTCATTCAAAATCTCATCAATAAAGATTCAGGTCAGCCGGAAGAAGTTAATTTCGCATTATTTTGGGAAGTTTGGAGCTCTTTAAATAATAAATACGTAGATACAAATAAAATTGATCTCCAAAAAATGCTATATGGAGCAATTGAAGGTATGGTTAATAGTGTTGGAGATCCTTATACGGTATTCTTTGAACCGGTCATTAGTAAAAAATTCCAAGAAGAAATATCGGGCGCTTTCGGGGGAGTTGGCATAGAGATAGGGAAAAGAAACGATGTTACCACCGTAATTGCACCCCTGCAAGATACTCCGGCCTACCGAGCAGGAATTCTAGCCGGAGACAAGATATTGAAAGTAAATGGTAAAATAGTAACCGATATGGTCATAGAAGAAGTAGTTAATCTTATTCGGGGAAAAGTTGGAACAAAAGTTACTTTAACTATATCTCGCAATGGAGAATCTGCTACCAGAGATTTTGAACTCACAAGAGAAACCATTAGAATACCGAGTGTAAAATGGCAGCTCCTTGATGATAATATTGCCTATCTTCAGATATATACCTTCAGCCAAAATGTTGATCCTGATTTTGAAAAAGCGGCTAATGAAATATTAAAATCATCGGCTACTAAACTCATAGTTGATCTCCGTAATAATCCGGGAGGATTACTGGAATCAGCAATTAATTTAGCCGGCTGGTTCTTAGATAAGAATCAGATTGTAACAATGGAAAAATTCAGAGACGGCACGCAAGAAGAATTTAAATCCACTGGTAATGGATCTCTAAAAATTTATCCGACTATCGTTCTCATAAACGGAGGTTCGGCTTCTGCTTCAGAAATTCTTGCCGGAGCTTTAAATGACAATAGAAATATCCAATTAGTTGGAGAAAAAAGCTTTGGTAAGGGTTCAGTTCAAGAGCTTGAACAATATGCTGGCGGTTCATCTCTTAAGGTAACTATAGCTAAATGGTTGACGCCTAAAGGCAGATCCATCAGTGATTTAGGAATTGAACCAAATTACAAAGTAGAAATTCCTAAAGATACCGAGGAGGGAAGTCTTGAGTTAGGTAAGCCGGGCAAAGATCCTCAGCTAGATAAGGCGATTGAATTACTAAAATAACTTACAACTTGCTGACCGCCCTGCTATTGCCTTCGGCAATTAAGCAGTACGCTCTTAGTCAACTTCTTCGTTAAAATCTCCGCTTTTCTTTCACCATATTTCAATATGGTTCATTCAAATGCTCGATTTTGCCTCGAATTTGTCTAAGTCAGCTACGTTCTAATTGCCCTTTCACCTCGCATTGCTGAAATAAAATAAATATGCTAACCTAATACAATTATGAAAGTTATATTACTACAAAACATAAAGGGTGTCGGAAAAGTAGGTGATGTTAAAAATGTTGCTGATGGCTATGGTCGGAACTATCTTTTAGCGAACAAGCTGGCTAAAATAGCTACTGAAACAACCATAAGAGAGACTGAGGGGCTGAAAAAGAGAAACGAAGCTGAGATGAAGGTAGCCCATGAAAAAGCTAGGGAAATCGCCGAAAAGACTAAAGACTTAGTTTTAGAATTTACTAAAAAAGCCAGCAAGACGGGTAAGCTTTTTGCTTCATTAACTAAAGAAGAAATCGCTCAAGAATTATCAAAAGCCATTGGAGCTAAAGTCGAACCTGATATGATCGACCTTGACCCTTCGACAAGCTCAGGGCAAGCAGTGCATGGAGAACACATCAAACAACAAGGTGAGCATATGGTTGAAGTTGAACTAGCCCCTGAAATAAAAATAGAATTCAAAGTAATAGTAAAATAGAATCAACTAAAAACCCCGCCGATTGGCGGGGTTTTTAGTTGGCAATGACGTTGACTACTTTAACCAGACGTTTAGTACCGTCAAATTTAGTTTTCTTTTTAGTGGTAAATTTTACCTTGCCAGTAACTACTGCGTAAATTGTATCGTCAGAACCTATTCTTACGCCTTTGCCTGGAATAAATTTAGTACCTCTTTGACGGATTACAATACTGCCCGGTTTTGCCGATTCTCCATCATAGAGTTTCACGCCTAAATATTTCGGCTGTGAATCTCGTCCTAGTTGTGTACTACCTATAGCTTTTGTATGCGCCATGCGCCATGCGCAAGTTTATAAAGTTATAAAGTTGAAAGTTTCTAGGTTTATGATATATCCTACTTTATGAACATTATGAACTTGAAGAACTTTTAACTAGACTATTATGATAGCAAAACTTTTAAACATAATCAAGTCCAGCCAATATCATCTCTTTTTGGCTCTTTGTATCGGCCTTATTTCTTTTGTCAGCTATAACTTGGGTAAAATTGACGCCCTCGATAAAAGACCTATCAAAATAGGAGAGAATAGCGGGTGGAAAGTGGAAAATAGCAACCTAAAAGCTGATATTTTTGAAGCATCCAACAATGCTACATCTACCACCCTCAACTCTTCTAAACAACTAGACACCCGAGTTGTTACTTCTAAAAATTCAGATAAATACCACTACACCTGGTGCGCCGGAGCCAAGAGAATCAAAGAAGAAAACAAAGTTTGGTTCAATTCATCCCAGGAAGCTGAAGGTAGGGGATATACTTTAGCTGGGAATTGCGAGAAATAAAAATCGACTATTTTAGCCGAATTCTACAATTTATTAAGACCTCCTAGGGCTATGAATTGTCCGATTATTCTCTGCCCATTTCAGAAGACCTCTGGCAGATTTTTCAAATGATTTGAGATTTTCGGGCAACTTCTTTTTCAAGTAGACTAATCTCATTGCATAAATAACTTTTTTAACGCGATCGGGTTCCTTGCAAATAGGCAGAAAATCTTTTTCTATCAGTAATCTTAAGTTATTCCACATTGGTTTCTTAAACGAATCGGCACTTTGAGCAATGATTGCTAAGACACTGGCATCTATCGGATTAAGATTACGCATTCTAAAGCCTTTTTAAAAAAAGTTCTAAAACAAATATATCAAAGCACTGCTTAAAAAGCAATCTGATAAAATCGAGAAGTAATAAAAATAGCGGTATAAGCCGCTATCTAGTGTCTGGACCTTTTTCTTGAGAATCTTCATCCGTTTCTTCAATATTTTTTCTTCCACCTGTGAAGTATGCTTTTCCGAGATTAAATGAATACGAATAAAAGATTCTAATCTCTTGAATAAAAGAACAAAGAGTTTTTCCAACTTCACTAAGAAGAAAAGATGAGAACAGAGCAAAACCGACAAATGGCAAATAAATAATATATGCCAGACCCATTAGCGGTGAGATTACAAGTAGAAATAAGGCTGGGATCTTAATGAATAACTGGTTCTGATCGTCGGGAAGATAGGCTTTTTTCCAGATACAAGTCGCATTTCTAGCTTCTTGATATTGAAATAAAACCCAACATCTACCGCATCACCACCATGATATTTTCTCATGATCTCCTCATTTTCAGCTCCCAAAAATTTGGAAGCTATAATTTAAACCTACGCCTATCAATCATAGCCGTCAACGGTGGATTAATAGCAATTCCTAAAAATAATTTTTAATATATTTTTTTCAGCCAGTATTCATTTTCCCAAGTCCAGAGATCCTTACAGGCCAAGAATGCCTTGATATCATCCTCAAAAGTAGTCAGTTCTTTAAACTCATATTCTCCTTCCATCGGGCCCCATTCGTGTTCGCACTTAAATTTTTCGCCTCTAATTTTTTCACGTCCGCCTTTGTCGCGAAAAGTTGCCGGACATTTTAAACATTTTTTCAATTGATTAACTCTAAGAATCCAGCGAGATAGGGGGGGCATATTGAGATCTTCTTTCAAAGCTTCGATATAAGCAGAAGTCTGAATAGAATAGTCGCGATATACAGCAATTGAAGTTTTAACGTCCAACACGCCCAGCACACCATTCACCTCTGCTAAAACATCCATCGTCCCAGCATAATGATGATTCTTAGACACTACTCTTTCTTCGATTTTATGAGGAATTATGTCGTTTTTCTTATAAAATTCCATAAAAGCCGAAATAGCCGGTTTAACACTTTCGGGAATAACAACGGGTTCTTTTCGTAAAATAGCTTCGATGGTTTCATGAACAAGAGTGCCTTCTTCAGCAGATTTAGCTTTAATCGCTTCTCCGGTTTTAAAATCAGGCAGTCCGGCATAAAACATATACAAAGCCGGCTTAGCTTTTATTCCTACAATTGAAGTAACTCGCGGATACCAAATTCCGTCTATCTCGTAGCCGTTAGCATTTTTGAAATTGTCCACATTGGAGTACCACATAAAACAACAAAATTAAGCAATAAAATTATAACATTATTAGATAAAGAAACACCTTTGACAACATAAAATATTTGTCCTAATATCACGTTCAGAATATCAATAAATCTTAGGACGCGAGGAAGCTATGTCTACGGTTTCTGGTAATAAATTTGATTTTCTTGAAGCTGTTTTAAAACTTTACAATAAAGCCTCTCAACATATGGAGATACCACAAAGGATACAAGAATCATTAAAATATCCGGAGAGGGTTTTAAAGGTACGTATGGCCGTTAGAATGGATAACGGAGAGTATAAAATTTTCATAGGCTGGCGTTCGCAACATTGCAGTTGGCGAGGTCCCTTAAAGGGTGGGGTGCGCTACCACGCTGACATAACAGAAGAAGAGGTAATCGCTCTCTCTATGTTAATGACTCTTAAATGTGGGGTTATTGATATTCCCTATGGTGGCGGAAAAGGCGGTGTTACCGTAGCCCTTGATGACGGTATTGCAAATTTAAGCGCCGAGGAAAAATTAAGATGGCGCGATCATTTCCCGCTTAAAATGAGCGAGAGGGAACTCAAGCATCTCAGCTATGAATATATCGAGAAAATATTTCCAATTATAGGTCCCCCAAAAAGATATCTTGGCATGCGATGTTAATACCAATGCACAAACAATGGGATGGATGTTTGATAAATATAGCGCGATGGTGGGCTATACTGAACCAGCCATAGTAACCGGTAAACCCATCGATGCCGGGGGATGTTACGGAAGAGAAGATGCCACGGGGCAAGGATGTTTCATTACAATACAAGAAGCACTCGCGTATCTTAGAGAACATGAAGACGGAATCCCCGAATCACCGTCAAAAACATCTTGTGCTATTCAGGGATTTGGCAATGTAGGATCATCAATAGCTAAATTTCTTTTTAGGAACGGATATAAAGTCGTAGCTATATCTGACATATCAGGAGCCATATACAACTCCGAGGGATTAGATGTAGAAGATATATTAAATACCACAAAAGGCGCAAGAATAAACACTTATACTAAAGCTAAGGCTATAGATCCTGATAGCTTGTTAACTCTTCCTGTTACTATTATTATTCCCGCGGCAATGGAGGGTGTTATCACTAAACGAAATGCTCCATTTATTCAAGCAAGAGTAATTGCCGAGGGCGCTAACGGACCAACCACGCCAGAAGCCGATCCAATCTTAGAAGAAAAGAAAATTTTCATTATTCCGGATATTTTAGCTAATGCAGGTGGTGTTGCAGTTTCTTATTTTGAGTGGGTTCAGAATGTCGGACGCTATATTTGGACAGAAGATGAAGTTAGAAAACAGTTAAAAATCAAGATGAGTAAAGCTTTTAACGAAGTGATAGCGACTAAAGAAAGATGTAATGTATCCATGAGAACAGCTGCCTTTATGACAGGTCTAAACCGGGTAGTTCAGGCAGGTATCAGGAGAGGTAAAGGAATCTAAAATTATAAAAACCATGATTTGAATCATGGTTTTTATTTTATATATTTATCCCAGTAGTTGAAGAGATCCTTAGTGGCCCAGAGATCGCCGGCACAATATTGAGCGATATCCAAATATTTTTTTTCTTTGAATAATCTGCCGACATCATCACCGGTAACACCTTTATCTTTAGGACTATCAATGCCGAATGCCTGACACCACATATGAAGATTGCCTTTTCGACGGACAGAACCAAAGAATGTAAGACGATCAAGCAAATCTACATGAGTTATTGTTTTTCCGTAATCACCTGATTCATATCTGTTAGGCATCAAATTTTTTGTAGGTTTTATTTTATGGGTAGCGGAACGAACTATTAAAAAGGGGCAATCAAATCCGCGACCGTTAAAAGTTACAAATTGATCATAGAGCTGTGCCGTATCCCAAAATTCTTTTAGGACCTCTTTTTCTGATTTAAATGGAGTGTACTGAATATTGTTTTCCGACTGTTGTTCATTTTTACCTGATGGATCTCTGTAATATACGGCTCCCTTATCGGTATCGGGATTTAAAATTCCAATAGCCACCACCTCCCCGGTAAGAGGGGAGAAGGAGAGGCCGTCTTTGGCTTCTTCCTGATCTTCTTTAGTTTCAGCAAATTTTAATACAAATTCTTTGGATTTTTCATCCAAGGAATTAAACTCAACACCGACTGTTTCAATATCGAAAATTAATCGTGGCATAAAATAGCAATTAGTTATTAGTAGTTTAGTGAATAGTTAAGAATTAATTTTAAGATTTTAATACAAGACTAACAACTTGACCAATTTAAAACATTAATATATAATACAAATATACTTTTTAGAAGAAAGGAGATAAGATGTTGATTTGCAGTAAGTGCCATACTCCAAATATCTGCGATTATGTTCATCCTGGATTTAGGTCTCTAGGAGCTTGCGAAGTCTGCGAAAAGGTTAAGGAGTGTATTGATTGTAAGGAATATGCTGTCAGAAAGAAAAATAACAGATGCACAGTCAAGAAAAGAGTGGTTAGAAATAACCGATAGCCGTACGGGGCTAAAACCTATAGGGGATAGCCCCTTTTTATTTATCCACAGTAGTAATTGTATAAGATTGTGCGACAGATTATAATAATTTCATATGAACACTGGTAAAGAACTACCGGGAGACTACGTTGCAGGTTTTGTAGATGGAGAGGGTTGCTTTTATTTAACCTACAGAAGCGAAATAAGATACGAGCGACCGGGAAAACCGAAATATTTTAGATGGACGCCCTATTTCGCTATTAACTTACGTCAAGATGATAAAGAAATCTTAGAGAAAATAAGAAATACTTTAAGTTGTGGCAATATTTATTTGCTCAATAGAAGAGATGGGGAGAAGTTAGCCCAATTTATTATTCAAAATATGGATGACCTATATTCTAAAATTTTGCCTTTTTTTGAAAAATATACGCTAAGAGCCAAGAAAAGACATGATTTTGAATTATGGAAAAAAGCTCTTAAAATTATGTACAATAATAAGAAACATAAGATGAGATGCTCGCCAGAAGATAACAAAAAACTCTTATTTATAAGGGAGGAGATGAGGGCTTACAAGAGTAAACTGGCTAGGGGATATAAGAATTCGCCAGCTTAACTCTAATAATAGAACGTCCGATAATGTAGGTTATGCGACTTATATTTACGCCCGCAAGAGTCTCTACTAGCTTACTAGGCCCAAGATAGCCTTTAACACAGTCATAGCTATCTGTAGTACTGCCAGAAATATCTTTGTCACGAGAATAAACACAGACTTAAGCATTCCAATAGCCTGCCAGGTACCTGATGTATCTCCGGAGTTAAAACTGCTCACCAGGCTCGATTTCACACGTCCCGAAAGAGTACTGTCACCACCCAAGAAGTTTTTTATGCTATCTGAGCCTCCTAGCTGGTCTTTTATAGCCCTAAATACATTATCTAACGGCGCCGTAACATTACTCAATGATTCCATCGGATTTACTTCGGATAAAGATTTTTTTGGTAATTTTGAAACTATTTGAGAAAATAGATTTTGAGAAGAAAAATTGACACCGAGAGAACTGATAGGACTGATGGTCCCTAATAATATTGAGATAATAACCGTTGTAATTATTCCAGAAATCATCTTACTGTAGTACTTGAATTATAGCACTCCCCTCTTAGGTCGCATAATCTTGACCTAGCCATTGAAATATTGTGTAATAAAATAACTGCTATACTAATCGTTCTTTGTAAAAACTGTAACTTCTTCCCAATATAGTTTAAGCGCTTTCTGAAATGATAAGATGCTTATAAAATATTTTATACTGATTAACTCTCTAATCAACCATGCCAAAAACCCTTTTACTGTAATACTGCTGGTCAAATGAGCCACCGCGTACTTACCCCCTATCGGAACAACCCAAACACTATAAAAAGGTTTATAGACATCCAATCTAGACGATTTTCCATCAATCAACTTTAATATATTCTTTGCAACAACCCTGCCCTGATCTTCAGCTACATAAGCCATTGCCGGAATTGGTTTTTGAGTTCTGGAATCAATAAATTCTAAGTTATCCCCTGTCGCAAAAACGTTTTCAAGATTTTTAATCTTTAAGCTATCATCAACCATTATCCTGCCTGAAGAAGTCAACGACAAATCAGGTACAGAGGCTAAAACCCTGTTCGGTTTAATTCCTGCTGTCCATATTATTAAATCTCCTTCTAATTTTTGTCCGTTTTTAAGCTGAACGAAATTAGGTCCCACTGATTCTATTGGAAAATTTTCCATCAGCATTACGCCAAGCTTTGTTAGTCGTTTTTTAATTGCTTCTCTTTCTTTCCCCGAGACCATAGGTAAAATTTTAGGGCCAGCCTCAAACACCGTAATATTTGAACAACGCCCACGTAATTTACATCTTTTTTGAATTACCTTAGTACAACAACCAAGCTCAGCAGCCAATTCTAATCCGGTAAAACCGCCGCCGCAAATTAAGAATGAAAATGGTTCGGTTCTGTTCCCTTTAGCAAACTGCTCAGAAAGTTCATCTAACTTCTGGTTTATAAAAAGGGAATCATCCAGACTTTTAAACTGATAAGCGTAATCAGCCACGCCGGGGATATTAAAATCTGTAGTCTCTCCGCCTAGACCAAAAACTAAATAATCATAATCCAGAGCGTGCTCGCCTTTAGTGATTACTTTTTTATTTATTATATCAACGCCTGAAATTTCAGCTTGAATAAAATTTACACCTCCCCCGCCAGAGGCGGGTCCGCCTTTGGCGGAAAATATATCGGCATAGGGAATGCATACTGTTTTCTTTAATCTCACCGCAAAGGGATCCTGTTTTATTCCATTAGCAGAAGCGACTTCGTAAATAGCCGGAGTAAATAAGTGATATCCATTTCTGTCAACAAGCGTAATATCAAATTCATTCTTGGATTTTGCAAGCCTTTTTTCAAGATCAAGAGCACACCTAATCCCCCCAAATCCCCCACCTAAAATAAGGATTTTTACCATACATTAATTATAACACAATAAAAAAGACTGTATTCCGTTTTATAAACCTAGCTGTTTTCAGTCAACCTACAAATAATCTACCGGATTGAGAGTTGCTCCAATTGGAAGCATGCCCGAAATAGCACTCTGTTTAGTAGTAAAGGTTTTTGGGGCATAAACCATAAAATGAATATGAGGACCTGTAGATAACCCTGTACTGCCCATACTACCCACCATGTCCCCTTTTTTCAATTCCTGACCGACGCTAACAGAACGGGCAGACATATGAGTATAAGCCGTCACTAAACCATTCTCATGTTCTACCGCAGCCCAAATGCCGTAGGCGTAAGGTGCATTGCCGACTGCAATAACTTTTCCATTTTCCGCAGCACGAAGAGCTGTACCATACGAAACGGCAACATCTAAACCATTATGGAACCCTCCTTTTTTATTATTACAGCTTGGATAATTTCTACGTGCAAAAGAGTTCTCAATACATCCATAACGCTGACTCACACTTTCAGGACCCCCTGCCGGCCAGGCAAGTATGCCATGTCGAGCAAGAGGCAAACTATTGGGATCGATGGCTAGGCGCATCTTTTCTTCTAACTTAAACACTTCTAGATTTGCCTGCCGCTGAAGTTCTTCAGTTTCCGCTAATAATTTTTGATATGTAGCCTCATCACCCTTTGTTTTCTTAAGTAATTGACTCTTAGTAACCGTTACCTGTCCCAGAGAATTCTTCTGAGCATTTTGTTGCTGTTTCAAAAACTCCAAATCGCCTTTCTTGTCCTCAAGCCCTGATTTTTGTTCTTCGAGAGAATTTTTCTCATCCTTTAAATCGCTTATTAAGCCCAAAAGAGAAGTGCTTATATTTGCCGCGTACTGGCTTTGACGAAAAAAATCAGAAAGGTTTTTATTTTTCAGAAGAACAAACATTAAATTCTCGTCATCCCGTTTGTATAGAGAAAGTATCAGCTCACCGATAGTATTCTTCTTGTAGATTATCTTCTGCTGAGTGTCGAATATACTGCTTTCCGCACCCTCAATCTCAATTCCGGTCTTATTTATATTTTTAGAAGTAATACTTATCTGAGTTTGAATTTTCTTGATTTGATTTTCTAATATCGAAATTTCGCCCTTAAGAGATTTGGCTTTAGCTTGTTCTGAGGCAATATTACCCTTAAATTGCTCGGCTTGTTTTTCAAGCGCTTCTATCTGCTGGCGAAGCTCAGCAATTCTTTGATCGTCAGTTTGGGCATACGAAGAAGTGGCTAATAGTAAATAGCCTATGGTAAACAGAGAAAAAATTAAAATTTTAGAGCTCAAATTTCTTAATAGCATCGTTAATTCTTTTTAATGTCTTCTCTTTTCCTAAAACCATCGCCACATCAACCGGATCTGGCGATTTTTCTTTGCCAGTTAAGGCAACTCGCAATGGCCAATAGGCAAGTCCCCTATCTCCTATTTTCTCACCTAATTTATCAAATTCAGCTCTTAATATTTCTTGTGTAAAATCATTTTTTTCTATAATATTTTTTACTTCACTTACCGCCTTAAGCGATTCTTCCAAAGTGGCTTTTTTCCATTTTAATAATTCTTTATCGTATTCGGGCTCTTTCCAGAAATAATCAAAATTTTGGATATCTGTCAGTTTTTCTAATCGTTCAGTCACTAACGGTATGGCATCATCAGGCAGTTCCGGAACATTTGTGATTTTTTTAAATTCACCAACAGATATTTTTTTAATATACTGAGAATTAATCCAGTTTAATTTTTTAACATCAAATATTGCTCCTGATTTATGAACTTTTGCCAATTCAAACTCCTCAATCATTTCTTCTTTGGAAATAATATCCTTACTAAACGTAAAACTCATTCCACCAAGAAAGTTTAATATTGCTTCAGGTAAATAATCTTTTTTGTAATCTGTTACCGCCACGGCTCCATGCCGTTTTGAGAGTTTAGAACGATCAGGAGCCAAAATAAGCGGCAGATGGGCAAACTGGGGTAATATTTTGCCAAGCGCTTCATAAATTAATATCTGTTTGGGGGTATTTGAAATATGATCCTCTCCTCGTATTACATGCGATATCTCTGTATATGTATCATCAACAACAACTGCAAAATTATAAAGCGGCTCATCCAACGAACGGGCTATAGAAAAATCTCCCAGAAGTCTAGCATCAAATTCAATTGACCCCCGAATAATATCATTAAAGATTATCTTGCGTTCAATATCCTGATCGACTGCTAACCTAAGAACCCAGTCTTTAATTTTTTCAGGACTGGAAATAGGATAATGAGATTTATTATGTCGATAACTGCAAATATGCCGGGGCGCTTCATTTTTAGTTTCTTGTACTTCTCTTTCCGCTTCAAGTTCTTCTTTTGTATGATTGCACCAAAACGCCTTACCTAAAGTTATTATTTGTTCCAATGCTTTTCGATATCTAATTTTTTTTTCGCTCTGGCGAACTATCTCACCATTCCAATCTAAACCAAGCCATTGTAATGCTTCTAAAATACTTCGTTCATACTCTTTTGTAGAGCGAGCTTTATCGGTATCCTCAATCCTTAAATGAAATTCTCCGCTATTCTTGTGGGCAAAAAGCCAATTATAAAGCGCCGACTGTGCCGTACCTATATGCAAAAAACCCGTCGGTGATGGCGCAACTCTTGTCTTAATCATATTTAGATTTTACATTAAAATCACGACTTCAACAAATCGTATAATTAGGGTAAATTAAAGACATGTTTATTATAGAAGTGATTCCCTTGGCTACGCTCCCATCCCAAGTACCTCAATTACTGAGCTATTTTTTCAATAAACCCCTGAATAGAGGGTCAGTTGTCGAGGTTTTAATCGGAAACAGAAGAGTGCCAGCCATTGTGGTTTCCTCGTCACCCCTTGAAAGCCAAAAGGCTTCTTTAAAAAAATCAGGATTTCAGCTTAAAAAAATATCAACCGTACTTAATGAAATCCCTCAAGTAAGCGAGGCTCGATTTAAAATAGCCTTGTGGCTATCCAAAAATTATTATGCCCCGCTTGGCCTATGTCTAAAAACTGTTTTACCATCTTTTTTCGGTAAAAAGAATTATGAAACCCCGGTAGAAAACATAGACTTAGTCAAACCCCTACAGCCTGTCAATGTAACTATTTATCTATCCCCAGCCAAAGATACTAAAACAATATTTGAACCAGAGATTAAAAAAGTTCTGGCACAAAAAAAACAAATTCTTCTGATTTTGCCGGAAATATCTTTAATTGATTATTTTTATAATTGGCTCGCCGGCTATTATGAAACAGCGGTAATCAATGGTAAAATCCCATCTAAAAAACTTTATCAAAATTGGAAAAACATAGCTTCAGGAAAAACTGAAATTATAATCGGTACCCGTCAAGCAATATTTGCGCCCTTTAAAAATCTGGGTTTAATCATAATTGAAGATCCATCAAATGAAGGATACAAATCAGATATGACGCCTAAGTACGAAACTTCCAATCTCACCCGCAATACTGCAGTAATTTATAATTGTCCAATTCTGTATTCTGCTCGCATTAATGATATAAAAAACTATTTTTATACAAAAAGGGGGCTCTATGAACTACGAAATAAAAACTCTAAAAAAAGGCCTGATATCAAAACAATTGATATGGTTCAAGAAATACAAAGAGGCAATTTTTCAGCATTAAGTTATGAATTAAAGGATACAGTCAAAGAATATATTGAGAAAAAAAAGAAAATTCTTATTCTTTCTTCCCGGCGCGGTTATTCCTCTCTGTTAGTCTGTCGAAATTGCGGTTCAGTGGGCACTTGCCCCAAATGCTCTCTGCCGATGAAATTTTATAAGACGCCTGAATCAATACTCGTTTGCCATCGTTGCTCCGAATCTAAAAAAGCTCCGTCTTTCTGTCCTAATTGTAATAGTTCAGAAATAAGAGCAACTGGAATACCGGGTAGTCAAAAATTACAGGAGGAAGTCAATCGCTTATTTAGCGATCGCCACGAAAAACCGGAAGTGCTGGTCCTTGATACTGCCATGATAAAAAATCCTAAAACAGAAAAAGAGGTAATATCGAAATTAGATAATTCTAAGTCAGTAATATTAATCGCCACTCAAATGATATTTAGTCATCGTTATGATCACAATTTTGATTTAATCGGAATACCCCAAACCGATGCTTTAATGAATATGCCGGATTTCAAATCAGAAGAAAATCTATTATACCAATTCGAAAAACTTCTAGATTTTCAGCCTGAAAAAATAATTATGCAAACATATCATCCGGAAAACAATGCTCTTAAGACGGCTATCTCGGGAAATTATGAAGATTTCTATGATAAGGAGCTGGAGATAAGAAAAATGCTTTGGTATCCTCCCTTTGTCCGTTTAATTAAAGTGTCTTTCGGTCATATTAATAAAAGTAAGGCTTCTTATGAAGCCCGCATACTGTCCGAAAAATTAAAAATGGTTTTGGTCCAGAGAAAGCTTCAAAATAAGATAAAAATGTTGGGTCCATCATCGGGATTCATAGAAAAAGAAAGAGGTCGCTACGTATATAATATTATTTTAAAAATAGTACCGGAACAAAGACCCGATGAAATTCTGCAATTTGTGCCATCTTATTGGTCAATTGATGTAGACCCACGCTCTATTTTATGATATAAAATAGATAATCTCTAAACCCTAATATCTAAATCCTAAATTTTTGATTTGAGTTTTGATATTTGGATTTGTTTAGAAATTAGAGATTAGAAATTAGAGATTTTAAATATGGATATTACCAAAATACCCAATAAAGTACTTGCAAATAAAACAACTCCCATACCAGCTAAAGGGCTTAAAAACGGCTCTTTTAGCGAGTTGATTTCGGATATGCGAGTAGCAATGATAGAACATCAAGGGGTCGGCCTAGCTGCAAATCAAATGGGCAAAGATCTTAGTATTTTTGTAATTGATGCAAACCTGGCTAAAGAGAGCAATGTGCCAGATGCATATATAAATCCTGAAATTACCGAATATGCTAAAGATACGGATGAGATGGAAGAAGGATGCCTATCTATACCAGAATACTATGTAGGTATCAGACGTTCTAAAAAGATAAAAATAAAAGCGCTCGATGAAAATGGAAATAAAATTAAATTAAAAGCCAGAGGATTTCTGGCACGAGTACTTCAGCATGAAACTGATCATTTAAACGGCTTAACAATTAAGAATAGGGCTGAAAAAAATCAAATGACTAAAAACTCTACAAAAATAGTTTTTTTCGGCACCTCTGACTTCGCCGTTCCAGCCTTAAAAAGCCTGATTAATTTTGGCTACTCTGTAATAGCGGTTGTAACTCAACCCGAAAAACCAGCCGGACGCCTAAGAATAACTATGCCCAGCCCTGTTAAAAAAACGGCTCTGGAAAATAATATTCCCGTCCTAGAACCTCACAACCTAAAAAATGATGATGATTTTTTTTCCGCCCTAGGCGGATCCTCCTCTGGCGGAAAAAATTTAAAACTCGCTCCAAATATCTGTATTGTTGCAGCTTACGGAAAAATAATCCCCATCCGATATCTCGGAATACCTGAGTATGGATTTATAAATATCCATCCTTCTCTGCTCCCTAAATATCGTGGACCATCCCCCATTCAAACTGCTATTCTTAACGGCACAGATGAAACTGGAGTAACAATTATGAAGATGGATGAGCAGGTTGACCATGGACCAATATTGGGAACAAAATCCTACTATTTACTTCCCACCACCTACTACCCTCAGGCAGAGAAAGATTTAGCAGAAGATGGAGCCGAGCTTCTTATTGAAATCTTACCCAAATATATAAACGAAGAAATGAAACCGATGGAGCAAGATTATTCTCAAGCCACTTTTACAAATCTTATCAGCCATATCGATGGCCATATAAATTGGAATAAACCGGCTGAAGAGATATACAATCAAATCCGTGCTTTAAATCCCGAACCTGGTACTTGGACAACATGGCAAGACAAGACACTAAATATCAAAAACGCTAAAGTATTAACTAAAGATTGTTCAGATCCAGAGGGAACAATAGTAAAAATCGATAATTTAATCGCCGTTACTACCAAAAAACACCATTTAATACTTGAACAAATTCAGCTTGAGGGCAGAAAAGAAATGGATGCTAAGAGTTTTCTAAACGGCCATTCCGACTTTCTCAATTCAAGACTGGAATAAACTACTTATGTCTCGCTTGGGTTTTGCAATACAAAAACTGCGATTTTTAATCGCAGTTTTTGTCAGATATGATATATAAATTTTTAGAATATAACAGACTCCCCTTCTGGATATTCGTCAAATTCAAATTGATTGACTGGTGTAATTTCGTTTTCTTTCAACCCCATTCTTTTTACTGCAACCGGGGTTAGATATCTCTTTATACCGCCGGATATCTGATATATATCACGGTCCAGTTTAGGCCTCTCAATAAAAATAAATTGATTTCTTGGATAATAATTATATTCTTTTTGGTTGATAGTAATAACGTCTTCTTTGCGGTTTCCATATGAATAGAAAACTCTGTCATTTAACATCGGCCTAAGCATTCCTCCTTCGGTTAGATAATAAATGGTAGGATTTTTATTTTCATCTCCCTCAACTATAAATAGTTTAGCAAGCGGATAATTATCCAATTCTTTTTGACTGATTTTCTGCACGATATTTACATCAAACCCGTAACTATAAAATATTTCAGTAGTTGGAATTGAGTGTTTTTTACCGTCAATTATCCTGTAAACAGCCGACTGCCCCTCAACATTAACCACGCTTATAATTGGATCAAAATTAGGACCACCATTACCGCCTCCGAAAATTCCGCCTAAAAGACTACCCGATGATTGACCCGATTGAGTTTGAGACCCTTCACAGCCCAATCCGGCGCTACATAAGGTGCTAGCACTTATAGAATCGCTAAAACTGGCCGGTTTTGATGTAGTGGCATTAGTCTGGCTGGTTTGAGCCTTACTAAGGCCCAAAGGCAAGAAAATCAAGCCTAAAAAGATGCCCACGAGCAATAAACCTATAACGACATATTTACCCACATTAGATGATTCTTCCATACCAGATAGTGAAAGTTCCGATTGCCTTGAGGCTTTTCTAAAAAACTTTCAATTTATAGATAACCCTAATTTTTCACATTTTACCAGTACAGTAGCATTTCCCGGCAAAAAGCCATTCGGAACTTCTACTATCTGGCATATGCTCCTATTGTAACATAATTTGAAAATAAAGTCAAATTCACTCGTTTTACGTTGTTTCAAGCTATATTAAATGGTACTATTATCCCTATGGACAGCAATGTATTATTACAGGTAAAAAATCTAAATATCAAGTTTAATTCGAATCAGATTATTAAAGACCTTAATCTTTCAGTTAATCAAGGCGATGTTTTGGCTATCGTCGGACCAAACGGAGCGGGCAAGTCAGTTTTATTCCGGGCACTCCTAGGATTGATTCCCTATTCCGGTAAAATTGAGTGGACCGAGAATTTAAAAATTAGTTATGTTCCTCAAAAATTCGCCATTGATCGGGAACTTCCCTTAAGCTCCAAGGAATTTTTATCTTTCAAGAAAAAAGGTGAAAAAGAAATAATAGATGTCCTTTTATCGGTAGGCATAGGCGCAGAACATAAAAATGACCCGGCACATCGGTTACGGCATATCACAGACCATGTCCTCAAGCAAAGATTAGGTTGGCTTTCGGGCGGCCAGCTTCAGCGAGTATTGATTGCCTGGGCGCTCCTTGATAATCCAGATGTATTATTATTCGATGAGCCGACTTCCGGCATAGATGTAGGCGGTGAAGAAACTATATACGGCATGCTTAAAAAACTTCATAGCGAGCGTAATTTAACCATGCTTCTCATATCCCATGACCTTAATATCGTCTATAAATATGCCAACAACGTTCTCTGCTTAAATAAAGAAATGATTTGCTACGGATCTCCGGCAACAGCGCTAGATTCATCGGCGCTTATAAAATTATATGGCAGTGAAACTGGATTTTATAGACACGAAAACCATCATCATTAAATGGACAACTCTTTATTACTACAACTTATTACCGGCTCTATCATCGGTCTTGGCGCAGGATATGTCGGATCTTTTATGGTTTTGAGACGGATGTCGCTTGTTGGTGATGCCCTATCTCATGTTGCCCTTCCCGGTATTGCTCTAGCCTTGCTATTTAATCTTAATCCTTTCTTTGGAGCATTTGTCGCACTATTTTTCGCAATATTTGGTATTTGGATTCTTGAGAAAAAAACTGAACTTCCCTCAGAAACTTTGGTTGGCGTATTCTTCACTTCAAGTTTAGCTTTAGGATTGTTGCTGACACCCGAACCCGAACTCCTCGAAGCTCTTTTTGGAGATATTACTCAAATTACGAAGCTTGATCTTGCAATAACCTTCATTGCTGTAACTACTATCTTTCTTATTATGCGGAAAATATCCAACAATCTTATGCTGAGTATAATTTCAAAAGAACTTGCTCAGGCACTCAAAATTCCAGTTAATAAAATAAATTTTATATTCTTGTTTTTAGTGGCAGTTGTCGTGGTTCTTGGCTTAAAAATCGTCGGAACGCTTCTGATGGGTGCTTTGGTAATCATTCCTGCCGCCGCCGCTAAAAATGCCTCCGTAAATCTATCTCAATATACACGCCTAGCTATTTTATTTGGGGCCCTATCAGCCGTCGGAGGCCTTCTTCTAGCACGCTATTCGGGCATTACTCCGGGACCCACCATCGTCCTCACTGCTGGAGTTATTTTCTTAGGAACATTGGTATTTAAGAAATAATACCAGAAGCATTTTAATTTGCTTTGGCTCTTGGCTGGGGTTCTATCCTCGTCACCTCAAATACATGCCTCTTTTTGTGAATATCCCGTTACCTATTGGGCGTAATCAGTATGCTTATTACCAGACGACTTAGCGGTAACAATCAGTTCAACAAGTAAGTGCAACACTTCTGGTATCATAGAAGTGTATGAAATATCAGCATTTTTCAATAGAAGAGCGCGAGTCTCTTCAATAATATGTGGTGGGATAGGAAATCAATAAGGTCGATGGCAAAAGCCCTGAAGAGGTCTCCTTCTTCGATATCCAGGGAACTTAAACGCAACTTCCCGTCTTGCCGCAATACATATACGCCCAGAGTAGC
>Ga0209542_10001879_pt1 | contig 48454 bp, 50 predicted proteins | sample RifCSPhighO2_01_FD_184028 | JGI IMG/M metagenome (GOLD analysis project Ga0209542, IMG submission 184028) | Soil microbial communities from Rifle, Colorado - Rifle CSP2_plank highO2_0.1 (SPAdes) (version 2) | ecosystem: Environmental > Terrestrial > Deep subsurface > Rock core/Sediment ...
ACGATGGAGCGTTGCCATTTTGTGGAACCAATGCTGTTATAAGGACTTCGGCCTTTTTGTCTGTAAACGGCTTTTCGTATTTCTCATCCACGGAAGATATTGAGCTTGGCCTTAGGTTGAATTCAGTTGGATACTTTGGCATTTATGTTCCAAAAATACTAGTATACGGCTACGCGCCTCCAGATTTTGTCGCATATTCATCACAGCAGTACCGGTGGGCAAATGGGAATCTGGCAATTTTAAGAGAGCATTGGAAAAAAATTTTGTTTGGAAAATTTAACCTAAGGCAGCAAATTCATACAGTTTTTACTTTGGGATGGTGGGTCATAGGTATTGTAACTTTAATTTATGTGATAGTTCCAATACTTTCATTACTATTGGGCGGAACCCATCATACATGGCTGCCAACGACATTGCTTCTGCTTTTATTTCTAAATGTTGTTACCGGCATAAGCATGATTTATTTTTCACAGCATGCACGAAATGACAATGATAAAATAAGAATTTCAGATGCATTCTTACAGTATAGTCTGATAACCAATAGCATGTTTATTTACATTAAGGCGGCAATAAACGTGCTCCTTGGAAGATATGTGGGATTTATTAGAACAAATAAAAAAAGGACACAATCAGGATGGTGGAAAATAAAGTGGAACTTATTATTGTCAGCAATATGCTTTGGATTTAGCACTTTTGCATTATACCATGCTGCAATTTCTAGTGATATGCAGCAGATAAGGACCTATCTTCCCGTATCGATTTGGCTTTTATTCTACAGTGTCATGCTTGCAAGCTCAATTATATTTGTCGGATACGATTTACCAAAGAAAAATGAAAAACCACGCTTGGGCACGAAAGGTGTTTCAATTGGGTGATTATTACGGTTATAATGACGAGGAGATGATACATTCTCCAGGACAATTAAAGGGCGCTTATAAGTGGGTTTGCATCGCGCTTGCATTATTATTTATTTCAATGGTGTGGTTAGCACTTGATTACAAGCTCCTGTTTGGAAAATCATGGATGTCGGATACTTACGATAACGAGGATTGGAGAACTAATGAAGGAAATTTGCACACTTTCGGAGCATGGGACTTGGAGAACCATATATGGAAGACTGAATATATTATTAAAAATTTTCCCAATTTTAACTGGAACCCTTACTGGTATTTAGGAATGCCTCTATTAAAGTACTACCAAATCGGGTTTTATTTTCTGCATTGGGCAGTTGTTTCTTTGACAGGTCTTGACGTCGCAAGAGCATCAATAATTTTAATAATATTTAGCCATCTTCTGGCTACATATCTTACATTTTTACTCTGCTATAAAGTCTCAAGAAGAATTTTGATTTCTGCCCTTTGCTCAACTTTTATCTTATCATCCACTTTCATAAGTCTAAGAAGTTATGGTTGGGAGCCGATTACTGTAGTATTCCTGTTCCTGTATCCTCTTGGTCTCTTGCTTTTTCTAAAAAACCCGCTGAAGCCCTTTAGGTTTTGGCTAATTGCGGTCCTTGGCATTTCATATTTATGCCATCCGCTCTTATGGTTTTCCCTGTGCATGACAATGGGCATCTATCTTTTATCAATTATGGTTAGAAGAAAACACCGCGACGAAAAATTGGCGCATAAGCATTACTTATTCCAGTTTTTTGCGCTCGTATTTTGCAGCATTCTTCTGGGCGCAGTTCAGTTTTTCCCCCAGATAACTTACAAGCAAGCAACTTCTGGAGCCCACATGGGGGTTAAATATCTTCCTTACTACCAGGTTCCACCTAATATAATTGAGTTGAAAGATTTTTTCTTCGATGCCGGCAACCTGAAGGGCCCAGGTCCAATAATTATGATTGCATTTTTTCTGCTTATAATATTTTCAATAATAAGTTACAGGGAAAAAAGAAAAATAGCCTCCCCAAAATTGTATAATCATGAGTTGGCAGCAGGCTTAACTTTGGTTCTTGCTACAATGGTTTTGTTTTATTACATGGAGTATTACAATATTTTTCCCATGAATATTTTACGCTCGATCCAATACCACAGAATTATTCCAGAGTTTATCATAGCAGGGGCAGTTCTTGTCGCGTCCCTTTCAAATATAGCGAACACTTCCAAAAAGAAAGTGATGTATTACACCATGATTACTGCATTTGTGCTTGCAACAGGAATTATTATTTATAATGTGCAGAGCAAATGGATTACAAGCGATTCTATACTTTCAAAACCAGAATTTATTAATGATAAATTTGTGGGACGCATCAGCTTTCCCTACACCGACCAAAGCCTTGCTGTAAGAAATTCATTTACATATATACCTCAAACTTATGGTTATTATGAACAGGGCATAACAAATCCTTATTCTGACGAACTCTTTTCAGTTTCTTCGGGTTATCACAATGCAAATGTTAGCCTTATTTATCTTAAGGCTGCAAATATAGAAAGGCTATATGTTAATACTGAGGAGGGCGACAGGGACAAGATTGTAATGTACAGGATGAATAACTCTCTAAACTTTCATTCAAACAATAATTCAAGATATTCATATTTTCAGGTGCCCCTTGAAGACGCGTCGTATGCCGAGGCGGTTGATGGCAAATTGGCAGCAGAAGTTCAATCTTTACAGCCAAAATGCCGAGTGTTTTTTAAGGAGAAATATTGCGGAAGTTATAATGAAGAGTTTGTGAGCATTGATAAAAGTGAAATCTATTATCTTTCAGAGTATGTAAATCTTTTGGAATCATTTTATACAGCTGATGCCAACATGATAATGAAAGATCCCCAGCATTATTCAATCTTCGTCAAAAAAGCGAAAATAGATACTGCTGTTGTTGTAAAAATGACCTATGATAAGGACTTTGTGGCATCTATTGGCAATAAGAAAGTTAAGGTTGAGCCGTTCGGTCCTTATTTTATGCTTATTACACCACAACAATCAGGGGATTACAATATTGATTTAGTTTATCACGTCAGCAGGCCAATAGTTATAGGCGCATGGGTTAGTGTTATGGTTTTTATAGGTCTTGCTATTATATTCGGCCTTAAGCGAAAAATCAAAGCGCTAAAATTTATCAACTTTAACGATGGTGATATGTAAATGACTAGCTTTGTTTGGCCCAAAAAGAGAATTTATTTTTTGATAGGGATGGTTGTCGTTTATATTGTTTTTGGAGTTTCGGTTAATTTGGCTTCCAATTCAGGTTTGATTCAAAAAGAGAAACCGACTCCGGTAGAGCATAATTTTGGAGATGTAATACCTGAGGGCATGCAGAAAAATTATGAGAAGCAACTAGAAACAGCCGAAGTATTTGTTGCAAAAAAATTACTGCAGCGAAATGGCCACATTAGATTGACTTATATTTTGTACAATAACGGGACATCCACTTATGACTATAATACAAACAGTGAGGCAATAAGCTATTATCTTCTATGGAATGCGATAGGTAAAAATAAAGAAGAATTTGACAATGCACTGGTATTTTTGGAAACTTACATGATTCATCCAGATCACAATTACATGATGTGGCGGTTAAACGCTTCAGAGATGCCGCAAGATGATGGAAGCAATATTGCATCCGATGCTGATTTGCGTGCGATTAAGGCGCTCCTGATTGCAGAAAAACATTGGGGCGATTTGCGATACTCCCAACTTATTGACAGGCTGTCTTTAGGAGTTGAGAAAGTTGCAATTACAAAAGATGGGCTTCTTGCACCATATGGCGGCTCATCAGGAAAAGATTCAATCTGGACTGCCCAGGAAGTTTGGCTTTCGTATAGCGATTTCACTGTGTTTGAGAGCCTTGCAAAAAGAAGGGGTGAGCCTTGGACAACTATGAATGAAAATATGAAAAAGTTAATATTAAAATCACAACTTTACAATGGGCTTTATAATTCACAGCTAACCGAAGAAAAGAAATTTGGAAACGGCATCGATGCAGGCGGCTATGGAATAAATTCTATGTGGATAATGATTAGAAACGCCGAAAGCCAGGATCCGGAGCTTAGGGCATCAGCGCAAAAATCACTTGACTTTTACAAGCTAAAATTTAGCCAGGACGGAGAGCTATATGCCCTCTACAGTTCAAACGGCGACGCTTTGAGCCCGTCTGATGCGCCTTGGGTTTATGCATTAGTGGGGAGAGCCGCAGTCCGCATGGAAGACGAGGAGTTTAGCAAACAAATTATTGATAAGCTCCTAAATAGCCAGGTCAATGATGAAAACTCGCAGCTTTTTGGGGCATTTCCTGAACCTGATAAAGATTTGACAAAAGTTAGCCAATTCACAATGCAAGAAAGCATCCTTACTTTGCAGGATTTTATAGACATGCAGGAAAAGTCCTCAATTAAGTAAAAATGGTAAAAAATTATTTTGTAATATTATTTATTTTTTTGACAATTATTTTTGTAGTCAACGCACATTTCATTGCCAGTGATCCCAAAAGCGAATATGAAATCTATCTTTTTTTTGACAACGCAAATCCGCTTTCACAAGAATCCGAAAAATTCAGAATAAACATTTTAAATCCTGTGTCCGGGCTTCCCATCGAAACATTAGATAAAGGACACGAAAGTATTCTCCATGTTTTTATTGTCAGAAATGATTTGGATTTTTTCGACCACATGCGCGTCGAAGATTTTGCGGACGGGCTGGAAAATAGCATATGGGGGAGCTACACATTTAATTACACATTCCCTATGGCTGGCAAATATGCTATTGCGGTCTCCTATACCCCTCATGGAATTACTTTTTTAAATTTAGAAAACGCAAGCATTGCAGGCAAGGAAACTTTGGCAGCACCTAATTATGATTTTGCTCTGGAAAAAAATTTTGATGGCTATGATATCACATTAAAACACCCAAAATACTTGGAAGCGGAAAAAGAGCATGAATTTAATTATTATATCAGGAAAAATGGGGTAGAAATTAGTGACTTGCAGCTTTACTTAGGCTCCGAAATTAATTTATTTGTGATAAAGGATGATTTATCCTCTGCTGACCTTGCCCATTCTTACGTACCAAAGGAAACTAATGATTCCGAAGGGGCAATGCAATTATATTATGGGCCGACAGTTCCGGTTCACCTTATATTTAAGACGCCAGGAAAATATGTCTTATTTGGAGAATTCAAGCATGATGGAAAAGTAATTAAAACAAAATTTATGGTTGATGTAAAGCCTAAAATAACGAATCTAATGAATAGTGCTTATAACTATTACGCATATGTAAATTATGTATACATAATATTGATATTGGTTGCTGCCGCTATATCTTATATCATTTGGCGCAGAATGGGGAAACCTTTATAAATCAATAAGTTACTCCTGTTTAATAATAACTATACTAGGTATTTTTTGAAGTACATATGATAAATACACTTATTAAATTTATTTTTCAAGGGTGGAAAGCTGAAACATCATGAATGCAAATAAAGGCAATTTTTATTTTAGTGGTTTACAGAATATAATTTTGTACTCTGTACTTATAGCCTTATCGTTTGTTTTAATTTCAAGCCCTATTTTTGCTCAAGGAAGCCAGGGAGTGATCGTAAGGGTTACAGGCTTTGATCCAGTTACTAACGTATACAATTTTTCCTGCATAACGCCAGCCAAAACGCCTGCAAGTAATATGGCAAATGAAAAGTATTTTGACATTGATCCCAATCCATCATTTTATCCAAAAAAATATAATTTAAGGTCTCCTGATGATAATGTAACATGGCACCTTGACCCTTTAAATTTTACAGAAGAGGTCCATAGTAACGCAATGTATCACATTTATTGTGAGATACAAAATTTTACAGCGCCAAACGGTTCTCAAAATTTAGCTTCTGAATTTCATGTTGATTTGCGGACAACCCACAATCAAAAAGAGCCAAACATTTATGTAATTGATTCTGAAGGTCCGAGAGTAACGCTAAAATGTGACCCGCCGCCTGGTGTAAAAAGGTATTCCATAAATTGGAAGCTAAGGGAACGGGGAAACACTATTTCTTATCCACAACTGGCCGACAAAAGAATTGTTAATATTACAACTCCAAGGTCTACGGCCGGATGGGATGTTGTATGCGACGTTACAGACAAAGACACAGGCAAATTTTCCACATGGGATATGCCAATTGAGTTTTTTCCAAGTGGGCCGGCATATATTCCGACTATTGAGGGTTGCGTCGCTAACGAGCCATGCACCTGGGCCCCTAATATTAACGGAGTTCCTTTGAATGGAAGTTTAATTGTTAATGTAACTCTTAATTCATCTCCTGCGGTGGTAAACTTATACATAAATGAGGTTTTCAAGGGCACTACAACTCTCTCTGGATTCTTAACCATACAAAACATTACACCGGGCCTTCATAATTTAGTTATTAAAAAAGCCGGTTACGAAGAGATAAGCACTTTAATTCCCATTGCATCCGGCAAAGAATTATACAGGAATTATTCCATAAGCGAGAATGTAAGTGAGCCGGTAACTTCGCAATGCTTTAATTCTGTTTCCACAATTCCAGCAAACTGCACTTCTGGAACTTTCATAACCGATTCTGCAAGTGGAAACTGTAGAACTCTGGTGTGTTCAAATGGTAGCTCGAGCATGCAGATTCTTTCATGCGACAAACCTGATAATTTGACGACGAAACAATTTTTCGAGCTATATAAACAATCCAAAGTTGGAACGGCTGTAACTCAAATATGTATTGGAAATACGTGCATCAAAGACGGCGGATATGCAAAAAGCGATAATTTTCCGATATGTGTGGGAAATGCAACATCGCAAGGGCCCTTTAACGGCAGTCTTAGGGTTTCGACGAATCCAAATCTTGCTGACATATATCTTAACGGCGCCTTTATAGATAACTCCGGGCTTATTGGTTTGCTAACCATTAATAATTTAATTCCGGGAAATTATCAATTGCTTGTGAATAAGACGGACTATAAACCCAATTTAAGCCAGGTAATAATTGCAGCCGGTCAGCTTAAGGATGTTCAAATAAATTTAGTCCCAGAATCTTCACCGTCCAATACAACTGAAAATAATGCAACTAACTCAACAAATACGAACGTTACAACAAATGTAACTACAGTTTGTTTTTCTTCATTATCGACCTTGCCAGTAAATTGCAGCGGGGGAATTATTATGCAAAATGGATCTTCTGGCAACGGCAGAACAATTGTATGCACAAACGGGACAGACAGCATGAAAGTTCAGGGATGGGAAAAGCCAGACAGCGGTGTAAAACAATATTTTGATTTGTATAAGCAATCGCAAGTTGGTTCAACAAAATTCCAGATATGCATAGGCACAACTTGCATTAAAGACGGCGGATACGCAAAAAGCACGAATTATCCAATATGCATGAATCAAACAACACAAACGAACCCAACACCCCCCGTATCAATTCAAAATGCATCTTTAAATATTACAACAGTCCCATCAATAGCTGACGTTTATTTAAACGCAGTACTATTAGGAACAACTGATTCGAGCGGAAATTTAATAGTTAAAAATATTACACCAGGAAACTATAATTTAATGGTAAAAAAATCAAATTACATTGATAACAGCAGCTCAATAATATTAAATCCGGGACAAAATTTATCGCTGAATAGAACTTTGGCTCAGAGTACGAATAATCCTGTAAATGTAGATTCTTCAAAAGAAGTATTTGTTAGAATTGTGTCAGCAGATCCAGCAACGAGAACATACACTTTTAGCTGCAGGACCTATCCTGAAACTCCATTTGTTAAGGACTGGTTTATACGGCCGGATGATGGTGATAGTTTTTTTGACGATCCTGAAGAGAATATAACCCAAGATCTGCCTTCAAATGAATTCTTCACTTATACATTCAAGAATAACACGTTTTATCATATTAGTTGCCTTGTAGTTAATAGCTCAAATTTTAGTGATGTTGAAAGAGGAGATGTTCATATCGACCTAAGAAATTATTCATGGAATCCGCAAGTTGTCCCTCTAAGCGGAGACGGATTAACTGCTTCATACGAATGCAGATATAACAGTTCAGATTATAATGTAGAATGGCAAATGTTTAATGCTGAAACCAATCAGTATAGCCAATTGGGTACAAATAAGATAATAACTTCAACAGTACCGACCTCCGGAAATTATGATTATTTTTGTAACGTTAACGGGCAGAGTTTTAGGACAGGTTTGCCAATTGAATACTTCGACCAGGGAGCTCCTTATTTCCCGGATAAATTTGGAATTCCAGATGGAATAAAGCATGTATGGGTAAGAAATAATACAGCAAACAAACATAGTAAAGAACCAGTTATTGTAAGAGTTACAAATTATAACTCCACTAAAAGAAATTATTCATTCTCATGCAACGTTGCAGTAAATGGTTTTACGACTCAAAAGCATTGGACTATAAGGGCAGGAGTTCCACAAGCTGATGCTCTATTTGACACTGAATCAAATCAAATATCGTATATATTAAATAAGGACGTTCTATATCATATTGGATGTGAAATTAACAATATCTCGAATTTCTCTCATGTTATCAGGGGAGATTTTCACGTTGAAAGAACTCTTCAAAGAAATTTTAGTTTGCCTGAAATCAACGTGCTTGATTCGAATGGATTATATTCAAGGCTTCAATGCAATCTTCCGACAAATATAACAAATTATGATTTGAGATGGAGATTAATTAATTACGAGCTGGATAATGAATTAAGCCAGTTTAATAATAAATTAGTCATAAATTATACATTACCGTACGCCGGCTTATGGGATTATTCATGTATAGTTGACAACTTGGATGATTCAAATATACCGGAACAAATGATTTATCCAATAGAATATTTCGATTCTGGTCCAGCTTATGTTCCAAATGAAAACGGTTGTGTTCCAAATGAGCCATGTCCATGGAAAAATCAAAACAATCAATCTAATGCAACAGGAACAAACACCCCACCTCAAGCACCAACTTGGCTTGAACCTTCACAGAATAAGATGAATATGGATCCTGTAGATTTCCACATACATGTATTTCCAATGGTGGATGTAGAAAATGATGCCCATGTAGCTAGTGATTTTGAGATTTGGGATAATGAGTCAAACCAAAGAGTTTGGAGTTCACTGTACAATAAAGTTATACGAGAGCATATACATAATGCTGATGGAACATTTGAAGGGAGTTTATCAGGCAATAACAAATTACTTTCAAACCATAGCTATCAAGTAAGAGCACGGTTTTATGAAAACGCGCCGATAAATAACATTAGCAATTGGAGTGAATGGAGATATTTCAAAACTAAGGCTCCATTTACCATTTCAAGTAATTTTAGCTGGACTGCCCAGCCTGGATATAAGATAGAGAAAGTTGCGTCCAACATTAGCTTTCCAGTAAATATCTATATGGCGCCTGACCTCTATTCACATCTTCCAGAAGGGGAACAACCGCTTCTTTACGTAACTCAGCTTTACGGCCAAATTGGAATGATCAAGAAAAACGGACAATATGTTCCCTATGCCACAAATTTATTGAATTATCCACCAGGTGTACTTCCAGGAACTGGTGAATCTGGAGTCGTAGGATTGTATGTTGATGATTTAACAGGTGACCTTTTCGTGAGTTTGGTTTATATGACCCCTAATGGTGTATTGAGGGGAAAAGTCGTTAAGTTCGTGACAAACAATGATGGAAACACTTTCGTAAATAACATGACCATACTTAACAACATATCAGTTGATTTTTCACATCAAGTACAAAGCATAACAAGAGGTCCTGACGGAAAGCTATATTTGAATACAGGAGACGCAAATACGCTAACTAATTATACATTAGGAGAAGGCACTAGCCTCAGCGCGACTAAGGATGTGACACAACTACAAGGCAAGGTCTTGAGATTCAATGAAGATGGTAGTATACCTGTTGACAATCCATATCCAGGAACATATACTTATGCAGGAGGCTTTAGAAATCCTTTTGGGGCAGCTTGGCGCCCTGTAGCTAATGAGCTTTTTGTCACAAACAATGGAGCTGATTCAAATGATGGTATCTATCAAGTTAAACCTGGCGATATTTATGGGCATTGCTGCGATACAGCAACTGGAACTTGGCATCTTTGGCCTAACACCACCGCTCCAACCCAAGCTGTATTCAATCCTGGAATTGTTGGATTTCCGCACGATACTCATGGCAATTTATTTGTAGCTTTGTCCGGACCGACTTATAAAGAAGGACCCGACCCTGAAGGTAAAAAGATAGTCAAATTTACTTTTCAACCAAATGGAAGTCGTGGAACTGTTGAAGATTTTGTTGTTTATACAGGAACAGGCTATAGCGCCCCTATTGGTCTTGCTTTTGGTGAAGATGGGTTATATTTTACAGATATTTATGGAAAATTAGGAATAACTGATTGGCCAGTTACAAGCGGAAATATTTTTAGAGTTGTTCTTGGAGATCAAACAGAAGATCCAGACCCTACAACTACATTTATTGCAGCATTGGCGCCGAAACCATGGTATCCAAAATATCTTGATGTTGTATGGGAATGCAAGACAAGTGGAGGGAGCGGCAGTTACTCATACAGTTATTATTTTGGGGATGGGCAAACTCAGCTGAACTATAATCAAGATAATACAGAACATATCTATTCTGCGTCAGGAACTTACGCTGCAAATTGCAGTGTTTTCGATTTAATTACATTCAAAACAACTATCGCAAAAAATACAATAACCCTACAATCAAATTCACCTCCCCCTCCTCCATCAACCCAAGCAAATGGCTCACTTCAAGTTAATTCAATACCCAACTTTACAAATATATTCCTTGACAATGTGCCTAAGGGGTTTACTGACGTAAACGGACAATTGTTACTTAAAGACCTCCTACCACAAAATTATAATTTAAAACTTACAAAAACTAATTATCAAGACTCTTCATCAATAATTAACATATTATCAAACCAGACTTTGATATTTAATGTAACTCTTAACAAAGTGAGTAGTTCGAATTGTTATTCAAGTGTTGTTGACATACCTCAGAGTTCCATATCTTGTGCAGGGGGTACGATAACAACTGACAATCCAAGTGGCAGTTGCAGGACACTAATATGCAGCGACAGTGGAAACAGCATGCAGGTAATGGCATGCAACAAGCCCGACTCAGGAGATCCGTTAAATTTTGAGATGTACAAGCAAGGAACTACCGGAAGCGGCATCACGCAGATATGCATAGGAACAACATGTATAGCCGATGGCGGATATGCCAAAAGTTCTGATTTGTGTACTTGACTAAGTATTAAGTTAATGGAACAACCGTAACCAAGAAAACTACTTTTAGAATATTTAACTAATTGTGATAAAATTATTCATCCAAATTTTCTTAGCACAAAGAAAATTATTAAAAATAAAGATATGAACCCTACTGGTATTATTGCAAGAAGTGGGCTCAATTTGTCACTTGCTTTTTGATAAGTTATGCCTGCCACTTTTTGTAAGTCAGCAACAACAGGTGCCGTCGTTATTAATTTAATTCCGCTTTTCGTATTGGCTACAAAATCATTTGACATTGCATAGACTGTACTAAAACTTGCAATTTCCCCAGAATCCGGAAGCTTTACTAAGTATACTATAAACGGGCTGGGGTCAATTGCTGTAAACTCCCATATCAATGCCCTACCGTTCTGAAAAAATTTTAAAGTGTTGCTGGATTCATCGGCACCCACAACTGACCAGTCAGTAATTATTGCCCCTTCTGGCAAGAGCTCATTAATGATAACTTTTTCATTTTGCCTTACATTGTTTAAAGCAAGTCGTATCGGGACAAGTTGGCTGTAACCTGCTACACTTGGCAGATCTCTAATTAACTCATTTGCCCAATTACCGGAAGATGGCTCACCTAGATTTTCGTTAGCTGATTCTAATGATTGTTCGGCTTGAAATGAATCCACAATACTGGGTACTGCAAATCCGGAGCCTCCTGAGCCGCCAGATGATTGCGAAGAATCCTGATTTGTCCTTTCAGGAGCCGAGGGGCTTGCTGACGGCTCTTCTATTTCTTCTGTAGGTTTTGGGATGTTACAAATACTTCCCTCATCAATTTCATTGTTGCAATTGTTGTCAATATTATCACATACCTCTGGAGAGGGTTTGCATACCGGTACTGTTGGCTCGCACACATTCCCTTCGTCAATTTGCCCGTCGCAGTTGTTATCGGTGCCATCACATACCTCTGTCAAGGGAACACAAGCCTTTTTCGAGCTTGAACCGAGGGAGAACTTGGAAAAACCGTAACTCTCATTTACACATCCTTGATCTAAACAAACTTTGAAAATTGCGTTAGCCGGCGCAATCTGTCTGTACATTTCAATTATCCCCCCCTTGTCACACCCTTGAACTTTCAATTTCCCTTGTGATGACTCGTATTGTATGGTTCTACAGACTCCGGAAGATACATCGCTTGTAAGTGTGCAGAGCTCATTGTTGACGAAGCAGGATTGGGACAAAGAAGCAATTGATAAATCAGAATTTACAGAACACACATTCCCTTCGTCAATTTGCCCATTGCAGTTATTATCTTTTTTATCGCATATCTCAATTAAAGGAGTGCAGGTACTTTGTGGTGAACATACGTTGTTTTCATCAGCCTGGTTATTACAATTATTGTCCTTGCCGTCACAAATCTCATCTGCAGGTAAGCAGCTAGGCGGAGTTTGGCAAATATTGTTTTCATCAATTTGTCCGTTGCAATTATTGTCTATTCCGTCACAAGTTTCGGTTGCTGGTACGCATGGATTAGGCAAGGAATTGGTATTTGTAAAAACACTTGAGTCTCTTCCTATTCCAAATCCTAGGGCTCGTACAGCAAACGCTTTGGTATAGATACCATAACAGGGTTCATTGTCCCAGACATTAGATTTATAGTGTTTTAGTGCGTTATCAAGCGTTGGCTGGAACAACGCTGTATTGTAGCCAGATTCAAACAATGCTTGGAGCCCTTGGTAATAATAACCGCCTATTGCAGATGATGCCGCACTTCCATCGCTATTGTATTGCAAAACTACACTATTACTATTGGAGCCGTACTTGTCTCCCCATATTTTACAGTAGTTGTCAAGACCGGGAAGTTGAAAGTTAATTAGCTTTGCATAATAATTGGCCTGACACATTCCCAGTGCCCTCGGGGCATCAGCGAAATCCCACCGGTCCGGACTGCAGGTATTTGTACAGAGAGCTTTAGGAACCGGACCGGAAAGGTCCCATTTAAAGCTTCTTCCTGGAGGCACACTAAATTTTACGCCATCAAATTTTGCCGCCTGAAGATAATTAAGAGTTAGGTGCCTTGAAACATCGCAATATTTTTGATTTGAAGTTTGCTTGCATGCCATAAGCATAGCAATAATAGCATCGGCATAATATCCGGTGTACCCATAGTCAGTGCTTGCCAGACCACCTTTTTTAGCCTGAGAGCCAGCTGCAAGCCAATAACAAATATCCCCATATCCAAGGTCGCTGTTCCTGCAATTCTGATCAATTTCATACGAAAGCATGTCAGAAGAAAGCTGATTTGCGAGCGCCAGGTAACTATTTTTGCTGTCAGAATTTAAGAAATATTGATTATTTGCTGCAGTATAGAGTGCAATTATAATTCTTGCGGTAGCATCTGAGGCAGTATCACAGTTGCCGTTGACGCCGGATTTGCAAGGCTCTAATGAATTTGCATTTCTATAAATTCGCCATGCAGGAATGCTTCCAAAATTACTCTTTATTGAGCCTACAGTATTATAGAATTGATCCATTCTCTGTTGGTTTTTAGACATGGAAACAAGTATTCCAACTTGGCTGAATTCATCAGTTACCATACAGTTATGTTCATAATCTATTACGGAGCCAGAGTTGCACCCTGAACCACTTTTAAGGTCGGCTAATTCACATTTTGAGCTGGATGAATACCAAGGTATCCACATTTTATTATCCACACTCGTTACAACCTTGTTGTTTGCAAACAAGGTATTAACCAGGTCTTCGTAGTTATCATTCCTGGATTTGGAATCAAATCCTATGCTATCCGGATTCATCAAGGATGCATGGGCATAACTTGCTAGCAGCACTATAATTAGTATCAAAACCACACTGTTTGTAAAAAAAGCCTTCTTTCCCATTTTTGGCATGATAAATTGCGACTAGTATATATTAATATCGAAAGTGTTGAAAAAGGTATACTAGACTATAAAAGTTATACGCGTTATTTATAAACATTTCTATTTTAGAACCCAAAGCCGAATAATTCACCATATATCTTTATAAACAAGTTATTGCTTTATAAGGTCGTTTACAATGAAAAAAAGAGCCGATTTTGATCGCGAGTTGAATGAATATATAAAAAAACAGCTAAAAAATGGGCACGATGAGAAATCAATCCGCAAAGTTATGCTTAAATGTGGGTATGATAAGCCAAGAATTGATTTTCTGTTTCAGAGACATTATACTGCTCAAAAGACACAAAAATATGCCTTGGCTGCAATGACAGTTGCTTTTTTGATAGTTTTTTCCTTAGTTTTTCCCATTCATAATAAATCCGACATAACTGCCCAGATTATTAAACAAGAACAATATCAGGCAAAGACTAATACTTCAAATAGCCCTCCGCTCTGGCAAGGCGAGAGTATTTTTTATATGAACACTTCCCTTACGCTAAATCTCAGTCAATTTTTTATAGACCCGGAAAGCGATAAGCTAATTTTTAACATAGCCTCGGAGCCGATTTTAAATGAGTCGATTAAAGGTAATATTGTAATCTTTGCGGACAATAATGGTACGTGGGATAACATATCCACCATTGTTACAGCTTATGATGGGTGGAATCTGGTTACTAAAGAGATAAATATAGTTCATCAAAATAAATAATCTGATTCTAAGATATTGCAGACATTACTGACTATTAAAGTTAATTACAGGCGCTACAAAAAATTAGTAAATAAATCTTACTTAAGCTTAGTGAATAAAAATCGTTACCACAATTTAGTAAATAATAACCAAAGGTTTAAATAGGCAAATCTATTCCCAATTATGGGGTAGTTTCATGAAAGATGTTAGTAAATCGATTCCAAATAGCTCTAGTCTTAAGCAGGACACGAATTACAGGCTGCAAGCTTGTATTATACTTCCGACTTACAATGAGGCCGGGAATATAAAAAAGCTTCTTGATGAGATTTTTCTATGCGAAATTCTTCAGCCATATAAAAATAACAAGTTATCTTTAAGCATTTTGATAGTGGATGACGGGTCTCCTGATGGGACTGCTGAAATTGTTAAAACGCACACTGAATTCAATAAGAAGGTCATCCTCCTTGAAAGATCAAAAAAACAAGGACTCGGATCTGCCTACGTGGCAGGAATGGAATATGCAATTAATAACCTAAAGCCAGACGTGGTTTTCGAGATGGATGCAGATTTATCTCATGATCCAAAAGACATATTTAAGATGCTTCTCCAGATAAAGAAAGGGTCAGATTTTGTTATTGGCTCAAGATACACTCTCGGAGGCTCAATTCCTAAAGAATGGGGAATACATAGAAAAATCATTAGCAAAGTTGCAAATACTTATGCCAGGTTAATGCTTGGAATTTGGTCAATACATGATTGCACTGGCGGATTTAGGGCGATAAGAGTTTCATCGCTGGAAAAAGTTAACCTAAGTTCTTTGAATGTGAGGGGTTATGCATTCCAGATTTCTCTTCTTAATGCTATGATTCAGAATAACTGCAGTATAAGCGAAGTGCCAATTTCATTTCGGGATAGGACTGAAGGTTCCAGCAAGATGAGACTAAGAGATATAACGGAAGTGGGTACTTTAGTGCTCCGTTTGGGACTGCAAAAACAACTTACACTTATGGACTTTACAAAGAATAAGAATTCAGGACCCACACCACAAACATTTACAAATGACTAATTCTATTTATTGACATAAATATATTAAAACAACTATTTATGCATCGATATTATTTATGGAAAATTTTCCTTCGCAGACAATAATTGGCTTTCAATGAACTGAGTGCAGCTTGTGTAGGTATTTCATATCCAATACCTTTTGTGGTGTTGATTCTATTCGTTTCGAATTTTCTGGCTTTAAATCTGACAGTTGCTGCCGGTTCAAATCATGCGCCAGTTTTGGACAATCAATTACGTTCTAATTGTTATTTAATACAAAAGACAAAACAAAAACATTTTTAAATAGCCATCATATCCTGCAGTCTGTGCTAACCTTAGTTAGCCGTTCTGACACCGCAAGGTGTGGAAGAAAAGATTTGAGTTTGTATTTGAATTAAAGATTAGAAAAATTTGTGTAAAATATATTATCTGTTATTCACATTAGAAAATTAAGATTTTAAAAAAATAGAATAAATAATTTCAAAGCCAAAAATGACAACAATGTATGATGTGGAATCACAGGAACTAATTTTGAAAGCGGCTGAAGAGCTGAAAAAAATCCCCGATGTAAAGCCGCCGGTATGGGCCCCTTATGTCAAGACTGGAATGCATAAGCAAAGGCCGCCTGTAAGTGCTGACTGGTGGTATGTGCGAGTTGCATCTGTCTTGAGAACTGTTTATAGATTAGGGCCGGTAGGAACGCAAAAACTCAGGACAAAATACGGCGGTAAGAAAAATAATGGGGTAAAGCAAGAGCATTTCTATAAAGGTTCTGGTAATATTTTAAGAAAATCACTGCAGCAGCTTGAAAAAGCCGGCTTCCTTAAGCAGGCAGAAAAAGGGATACATAAGGGAAGAGTAGTTACGCCAAAAGGGAGGGCGTTTTTGGATAAAATAGCAACCCAGATTCTTGGAAAGGTGCCAAGACGGGAAGCTAAAGCAGAATCAAGAGCTGTTGAAAAAACTGAATTAAAAAAAGAAATTGTTGAAGTCCATCACGAACAGAAAGCTGTTGAGAATAAAAAACAATAGAATATTATTTAAAAAAATTTAAATCATACCAAATGCCAACTCTGGATGACGTGAGAAAAAAAAAATTTGAAGAACTGGTGCGTTTGCAGCAGCAAAAAGGAAGCCAGCAGTCCGACGAGCAGTCGCAAATCCAGCAGCAGATTGAGCAGATGGAATCTGTTGTGAAAAAGTTTTTCACGAAAGACGCATTGGAAAGATACGGAAATTTGAAAGCAGCGCATCAGGAAAAATCAATTCAATTGCTAGTTGTTTTATTTCAGGCAATACAAAAAGGGCAAGTTCAGGGTAAGATTGAAGATGATTTGCTAAAAAAAATCTTGCAACAGATGACACCTGAGAAAAAGGATTTTAAAATCAGCAGAGTCTAGAATTCAATTTGGAAAAACAAAAATGGCAAGATACAAGCACCCAAGCAGGAAAAAAAGGTTAGCAAAGTTTAGAAAGCAGACTCGATGGGCCCCTTTCTGGACAGTGCAAAAAATTTATGGAAAAACACGAAGAGTTCATCCAGGCCGACATACGAAATTAAAAAGAAACTGGAGAAGAAACAAGAATAAGGCGTAAAAATGGCAAAAAAGAAAGAAGAAGCACCGAAAATTGTACTCGAAAGAAATTATAACATTCCGCTTAGAATCGCGACTTTGAAGAGCCCATTTCACAAGAAGGCAAAAAAAGCAATTTCAACAGTCAAAATATTTATTGCCAAGCACATGAAAACCACGGATGTTAAAATCGGCCAATATCTTAATCTAAAAATCTGGGAGCACGGCATGAGAAACCCCCCCAATATGGTTAAAATTACTGCGACAAAAGACGACAAAGGTGTTGTATTTGTTGAATTGGTTGGAGCGCCAAAGCCGCAGCCCAAAGTGGAAGAAACAAAGAAATCCGGAAAGAAAGAATCAAAATCAGAAAGAAAAATTGAAGCTGAATTCAAGGAGATTAAAGAAGAAAAATTAGAAAAACAAGTTAAAGCAGCTAAAGAAGAAAAAGCAGAGGAAGCGAAGGATATTGAAAAAGAAGAAATAAAAGAAATGCAGAAAGAGCACCCCCAACAGCAACCCCCTAAAGCTCCGCCAGAAACAAAATTCCAGCAGCAGCACCAGACGGCGCCTAAAAGTTTATAAGATAATTATTATTTTCCATTGCGATGAATAGTTCCCAGCCGGCTTAAACAAATACCTTTATTAAATCATTTAATTTTTCTTCTGTTATGGAATCTTTATTGCCATTTGAAAAAATAAAAAGAAAAATTTTATTAAGAAAAGAAGCTGAAACGGACTACAAAATCGGCTGCAACCCATCAGAAAGAAAAACAGAAGATATAATTAATTATGGCATCGTAAATATCGACAAGCCAAAAGGGCCTACTTCCCACCAGGTCTCTGATTACGTGCAGAAAATTCTTCATATAAATAAGTCCGGCCATTCCGGAACTTTAGACCCGGCAGTTACTGGTGTATTGCCCGTTGCATTAGGCAGAGGCACGAGAATAGTTCAGGGATTACTGACCGCAGGAAAAGAATATGTTGCAATAATGCATCTGCATAAAGAAGTTGAAGAAAAACTTCTAAAAGAAACAATACAAAAACATTTCATTGGCAAAATTATGCAGTTGCCGCCGATAAAAAGTTCCGTGAAAAGGCAGCTGAGGCCAAGAACAATTTATTATTTGGATATTCTGGAAATTGATGGAAATGATGTAATGTTTAAAATTGGTAGCGAGGCTGGAACTTATATCCGGAAACTAATACATGATCTCGGGCAAAAATTAAAAGTTGGCGCGCACATGGCTGAATTAAGGAGGACAAAAGCCGGCCCTTTTGATGAATCGACGCTTTTTCCCATGCAGGAATTAATTGATGCTTACTATTACTGGAAAGAAGAGCAGAATGACAAGTTTATAAGAAAGGCAATTCAGCCGATTGAAGCCGGGGCGAAACATCTTCCCAAAATCTGGGTTTTTGACACGACAGTTGAAAGCTTGTGCCACGGTACAGACCTGAAAGTTCCGGGAATCGGCAAATTAAACAGCCAAATAATCAAAAATGATAAAATTGCAATCATGACTTTGAAAGAAGAATTAATTGCACTAGGAACATCGCAAATGAGTTCTGAAGAAATGTTGGGAGAGAAAGGATTGGCAGTCAGGACAGAAAAAGTTTTCATGCAGCCGGGAACTTATAAAATCAACTAGGCATTTCTAAAACAATTAAATTTATAAAGTAACTACTATTAAGTGGATATATGAAAGTGTGTGCGATATCGGACATCCATCAAACGCCGCTGGAAATGGCAATTGATATGGAATTTGATATTCTAATATTTTTAGGCGACTACGATGGCTCAGACACTATCAGAAAAATCATGCAAATACAAGAAAGATTTAACAGAGATGATGAGAGAGTCATAGCGTTGCCTGGCAATCATGAGCATGCAGGTTTGCATGAAGGTCGATACATCCCTATAATCACATTTGGACCTGCTCTAAGTCCCAAAGATTATCTATCACGTTTTGCAGAATACAGAAAAGAATTACAAAGTGACCCTCAAGTTGTAAATTATTTAAGAAAATTAATAGCTAGGCCGTGGTTCAATATTTATCTAGATGAAGAGGAAATATCCTGCAAGACATTGGCTCTCCATGGAGCGTTGGCTGGCGACCTTGGAACCCACATATATGGTGATAAGTTGGACCCAAATGGCGTGGAAGCCAAATTATGGTACAGATTGAAGACTGAAGATGATCATCGAAAAAATTTTAAGATGATGGAAAGATTAAATTTAAATGTTTTGATACGGGGGCATGATAGGAACCCTCAATTTGCATCCATGGATCCGCAAGGAAAAATTACGTTGTCAACGCCTAAGAGGGAAGAAGAATATGATTTAATGCCCGACAAGCGTCAAACAATTACTGTCGGTGAATATAGGAACGGCCATTACGTTTTGATTGATACAAAAGTTCCGGGCAAAACCAACCCAGTAGCTTATTTCAAGCTGCTGCCTAATATCGGCAATCGTTAACTTTAAATATTTCTTTGCTATCTCCATTTTGTTTAAAATGGAATCAAAACTCGAATGCCCATTATGCGGACTTGAAATTAACATAGAAGAGGAATATTGCCCTGAGTGCGGGGAAACTCTTAAAAAAGATTAAAAATAATTTTGCTTTTTCTTGATGCCGTTGTGATTGATATGGATGAAAAGGAAACAAAAAAAAATCTAAAATTTTCAATTTATGACGGTGCAGCTTTTGCTGTAATGGACGGAATGACAGCTTCTTTTCTGACGCCATTTGCGGTTGCATTAAATGCCTCAGTAAATCTTATTGCGGCTTTAAGCTATATCCCACAATTACTTGGGGCATTTGCCCAGCTTTTATCGACAAGAATTGCAGAGATATTCCGTGACAGGAAAAAAATTCTTGTGATAGGCTCATTTGTGCATGCAATTTTTTGGATACCTTTGCTTTTAATTCCATATTCAACCCCAAACCAAAAATATTTACTGGTGGTTTATGTGGCTGTTCAGGCAATTTTTGTTCAAATAATGCTGCCCGTTGGCAATTCTTTCCTGGGCGATATCGTTCCAAAATATAATCGGGGTAAATTTTTCGGCCTTAGAAATAAAATTATAGGTATAATCTCATTTGTCTCAGCCCTTGCAGCAGGTCTAATTTTGGCTTATTTTTCTCCAAAAAATATTTTTTTGGGATTTGCAATACTCTTTTCTCTTGCATTTATCGGAAGGGTTCTTTCGGGAATTTTCAAATTATTTATGGACAATCCCGCTCAGGACTTCTGGCATGAGGAAAAATTTTCGCTTGTCGACTTTGTCAAAAGAATGGACAGGACAAATTACGGGCATTTTGTAAAATATCTCACTCTTTTCAAATTTTCAACAAACATTGCGGCTCCATTTTTTACATTGTACATTCTACGGGACTTAAATTTCAATTATCTTCAATTTACAATTATCATATCTTCTGAGCTTATAGCAAGCTTTATTGCAATGGGCATCTGGGGCAGGCTTATAGACGAGAAAGGGACCAAATTTGTTCTTTATATATGCGGATTGCTCACTCCACTTATCCCGCTTTTCTGGCTGTTTTCCGGCAATTTTTATTATTTGATTATTGTGGCGGCTTTTTCAGGTGTTGCCTGGGCGGGGTTTAATTTAAGCGCATCAAATTTTATATTTGATTCGGTGCAGCCCGAAAATAGAATAAGGTGCATTTCTTATCATAAATTTTTTGAGGGAATTGCGCTGTTCATTGGGGCAATTCTCGGCGGATTCTTGATAAATCATGCCCCAGCATGGATTTTTATTTCCAGCATTCCTATTGTTTTTTTGGTTTCGGGAATTTTGAGATTGATTGCATCTTTAATTTTATTGCCGACGCTAAAAGAAGCGAGATTAATAGAAATGGGAGTGGGGCATTCATTTTTTAAAAGATACATCACGATACGGCCAAGCGAAGGCCTGGTATTTGAGGTCATAGGAAAATACCGCAAGCACGAGGATGAGCAGAGCCATCAAAAAATAATGCAGAATTCGCAGAAACAAAGAGCTGAATCGAACGACAAAGATATTTATAAAAAGAAACTTTTGAAATACATTGACAAAAATATTTCCCCAGAAAAAGAGCAGCATGAGATTCTGGATATGCACGACATAGAGAATATTACGGAAGAGATTGAGAAGGGGAAAATCAGAAAATAAAAAATCACGGGACAATTTGATTAATTTGTTGATATAATTAGATTAATATTAAATAGTAAAGCTTGAGAATTATACTTATTTTCCTAATTGCACCCTAACTTTTATAAACTGGAGTTTATTCTGGATCCTATTGCAAAATTCTGGTATTTGAGATTTTGTGCTTGAAAATGACTACAATAAAAGTTAAGGGACATGAATTTGCTGTTGCAGCTACTAAGGACTCTTTTGACAGGAGGGCCCTGCAGTACAAGAACAAGATTATTACAGCTTTAGGGAGGATAGGATTAAGTGAAGATGATGTAGAAATAGAAATTAAGCCTGTTGCATTTAAAAGTGCGCCTGCGTCCGCTTCGTGGTATTTAAACGGAAATTACCTCCATTACAGCTATAAGTCCTCCCGCAAATATGTTGAAAATCTTTATGTTGTTCTTAAGGTTATTGAGCTTGAGGTGGATGAGCTACTTGCCGAGCGAAAAACTCCGCAAGAGTTTATCAGCGAATTTTCTGAAGAGAAGGATGTTGAACACAGGCGCAATGCGGCGCGGGAAGTTTTAGGTGTTGATGCTGATTCCACAGATTTGCAGCATATCGATTCAAAATATAAAGAGCTGGCAAAAAAGCATCATCCGGACATGCCCGAAGGAGATGCCGAGAAATTCAAGCAAATAAATCATGCGCATAAAGTCCTGAGGAGAGAATTACAATAATTTTATTTTGCGAAAAATCATCGCTTCCTTAATATTTCCAATATCGTGTCCAGCTTTTTGTTTATTTCATCAAACTCCGAATTATTTTGAGTTGGACCCCGGGATTGAAATTTTTCATTTTTTCTGAAACAATTGCTGCAGTAAACCGGTTTGTCTCCGGACGGCCGGAAAGGAACTTCGCATTTTTCGCCGCATTTGTCGCATATTGCGCTGTGCATTTCTTTCTCGAATTCAGATCTTCCAAAGCTGCTTCTTCCAGGCCTGTCAGAGCCCCTGCCAAATCTTCTTTGGCCACCGTAGCCTGACCTGCTAGAATCTCTTCTTCCAAATTCCCCTTCTCTTTTAAAGTGTCCCATATTATAATTATAGAGGATATATTGTCATTTATAAGGCTATGGTAGAATTTGATTCCAGAAAAGTAGACTGCGGCCATAGATTCAATAGCATTGTATAAATAGAAATAATTACCTCACATAACAAAAACCAAAAAATATTTATTGTTCCTTGTAAAGTAGTAAGTTAATATGCCCCTTACTCCACTTTATGCCTGCACAAGATGCAAAAGGGAATTTAATTTTAATAATATTAAGTATGACGAAAACAAAAAATTAATTTGTGTTGAATGTTTGGAGAAGAAAGAAAAACTAATTAAAAAACAGCTGGCCAAAGAAAAACCGGAGGACTACCGGCCGATAGACTTCATTTGCGTCAGCTGCAGATTCAAATTCTCGATGAAAAGAGATTCTCAGCAGAATTTCAAGTGCCCTTATTGCGGAAAAACAAAATTAATGGTAGTCAAGAAATATAAAGACGAGAATGACTTGATTAATGATTCAATGGATTCGAGATTTGATAGATGAATAAACTTATTCAATCTTCCCACTAGCCTCCAACGATCGATTTTTGATCCTTAGATTTTGAGACCCTCTAGCTTGTCCAGCATTGTCACGTACCTTGCAGTTTGTTTTTCTCTTCGCATGATGACCTTTTTATCATAATTTGATCTCAAAGATTCTGGAAGTTGAAGTGATAATTCTAATCCCATTTCCGATTCACGTTTAAGTGTCGTGAGCATGGTATAAACTTCTGCATAAGGTTTTGTGCAAAAAAATGGCAGTCCAAAGGAGACGTAAACTATATCTCCTTCTAAAGTCCGGTTTACAATGTCTGAAGGTAAGTTGGGACAAGAAAAAGCAGATTCTTCAAGCTCAGAAGCTTGTCTAACTTCCACATTAAACGCCGTGATTAGAGTAATGGCATGTTCCGTAGTTAAATTAGGTAGACTCTCCTGGAATTTTTCCAGTTCTGCACGATCAAGAACCATTCCATGGAGAATGGACTCGGATTTATTAATTTAAGGCTTTATAAAGGTTTAAAGATGGTAAATTTTATTTTCCATACTGAAAATAATTCTCTTTTCTTTTAATGCGTAATACCATACCAGTATACAAAAACGTTACATTTATATACTAGTTCATATATTAAAACATTAAAATTTTATTAAAAATTTGACAATTTGAGAAAAAACTTTGAGGTGAATAAGAATGGGAATGGATTTTGTTATCGAAAGCGCGCTTAAGCAAAGCGTAGCACAAACAGATGATTTGCAAATCGGCCACGCTAATATTAAAGTCATTGGCTGCGGCGGTGGCGGCAGTAATATGGTTAGTTGGCTGTACAAGAAAGGAATTCGGGGAGCTGAAATAATTGCCTGCAACACAGATAAGCAGCACCTCGAAATCACAGAAGCTGATAAAAGATTCTTGATTGGAAAAGAGCTTACAAGAGGGCTTGGATGCGGAGGTTTCCCGGACAAGGGAGCAAAAGCAGCCCAGGAGACTATTCAGGAAATTAAAGAAGTTCTGAAGGGCTCTGACATGGTTTTCGTCTGCGCAGGAATGGGCGGCGGAACGGGAACGGGTTCAGCTCCTGTAGTTGCACAGGTAGCAAAAGATGCAGGTGCAATCGTAATTGGAACAGTCACAATGCCTTTCAAAATTGAAAGGGCAAGAATCGACAAAGCGGAATTTGGTTTGCAACAACTAAGACAAACTTCCGACACTGTTATTGTTATAGACAATAATAGGCTAGTTAACATTGCAGGAAACCTGCCAGTTCAGCAGGCTTTTGCAGTAGCAAACGAGCTGATTTCAACAATGATCAGAGGGATAGTTGAGACGATCGCAGTGCCTTCACTGGTTAACTTAGACTATGCTGACGTAAAGGCAATAATGCAGGACGGTGGCGTGGCAGCTATCGGTGTCGGAGTTTCTGACACAACCAACAGGGTAGAAGAAGCAGTCAAAGGAGCTTTGTCAAACCCCTTGCTTGAGATAAGCTACAAAGGTGCAACAGGCGCTTTGATTCACATTGAAGGCGGGCCGGACATGACACTTGATGAAGTCAATAAAATCGGCGAGCTTGTAACAGAATCTCTTGATACAGATGCAAACGTTATCTGGGGAGCAAGAGTTTCCGACCAAATGAAGGGAAAAATTGCAGTTATGACAATTATCACTGGAGTGAATTCACCATGGATACTTGGAAAAGCTGACAAGAAGACAAGAGTTATCGAAGCCAAACGATTCAGCGATGAACTTGGAATAGACTACTTTACAGATTAATTAATTTTTATTTTTTTGTTTTAAGTCCAAATGTTTGGAGCAAAATGTTCAATTTGCAATAAAACTTTTTCAAAAGGCGAGTTTTATTGCGGTTACTGGAAAATGAATAGGTTTTTTCGCTAACCAGACGCATTTGGCCACAGTTAGATGATAATACAAAGTATTGTGAATCATGTTTCAATAAACAATACAAGAAAAAATAAAAATCGAGGTTTAGGTGAAACAAAATGGGTACTCTTCAAGGCAGAATTGAGGCAGCACATAAAAAATTTGGAAGTTACAAAGTTGAAATTGCTTTTTATGATATTGGCGATATTGACAGAAATTTTCCAATAGTAATTACGATGGATATAACAGGTTTTGGTAAATTAGTAAAAACAGCAGTTGCTCCTGATAATGTCAAGGGTTTTTTAAGACGAATAAAAGGCACGAATATATCTATAAATATGGATAACTAAGATGATATTTAGGGAAAGCAGTTACCGAGTTAATGAAAATATTCAAATTTCATTTTCATTATTAAACAAAAAGCCAGGAAAAAAGAGTTTAAATAAAAAATAAGGTGATTACCACGAGCTTACACTATTTGGAAGGGACACAACAAATTAATCGTACTAGCGATAAAGATTCATGCTTAAGATTAGAGTTGGTGCAAGGAGGCACAAATTCAATAATTAGAATTGAGATTGGAAGATTTTTTGCAGGACAGCTTGCTAAAATGCTTGAATTTCCACACCAAGATAAACCCGAACCAAGCATGAATTTCAAGGAATTTGCAGAATTTTTAGTCACAAGGAAAAAAATAAGATTGACATTTGAATAAAATAAAAAACAGTAAAGGTGATATTTATGCCAGTAGATGAAGATAAAATAGTTAGAAAGATGGTTGCGGAAATTGCAGACGCTAATGAAAAATTCATGGGCAAGCCACAGGATTTGGAAAATTTCAAGAGGATTGTTCCGGTTCTGCTGGAAAAAGGAATTGACAATGTAAACCTGTCAATGTTTGATGAGCCAACAAAAGGAAAGTTGCTGAACGCTCTTGGAGAGGAATATGTAAGGAGAGGCAACATGAATGATTCAGTTAAAGCGTTTATTCTTGCAGGAAACAGAATGAGGCTCGTTGAAGTCGGCGAACACTATGAGGAAGTCGGATTATTTGGAAATGCTATTGACACTTACAGGCTTGCTGATGCAAATGATCGGCTGTTAATAATGGGCAAGAAATGCCTTGAGAACGGGCATTTCGCTGACGCAATAAAAGCGTTTAGATTATGCAATGATGTTGAAAACCTGACAAAGGTAGGCGACGAATGTTTCCAGAAAGGCAAATGGGATTACGCAATCGAAATATTCAACGCAATCAACAGCACAGGAAAGCTTGTCGAGATAGGCGACAAATGCCTGAAAGACAGGCAAATTGGATATGCTTCAAAAGCTTATGAACTTGCGCACGACAAAGATAAATTAAGCCAATTGGGTGATGTCTGCTTAAGGGAAGGATTGCTGGCAACGGCATTAAAATCCTACCAGCTTGCAGGCAATGACATGATGGTAACTTTCATAAGGGAAAACTTCGGCAACAAACTGTCGAGTTATTAAATTTTATTTTTTTGATGTAAATTTGAATTACCAGGTGAAGAAATGGTCGTAGATGTAAACATTCCAGGAAGGTTGACTAAACTTGATCCTCGAGAGTTTAAGATTGAATCTGGAGATTTATATTTAGATTTCGGGCAAAATTTATCACCAGCTGGTCGAGTTCTTTTACTATTTAATGAGAATTTTATCGCTGAATTAACGAAGCTTTTTGAGAAGGATGTAGGGAGGTTACGAGAACATATGGGGGGTAAAATTTACAGCTTGTCCCCCAGAGATTTGTTAATGCAGATACTTCAAAGAAAGAAAATATCTATTGTTATAGAACATGGGTTATTTTAACAAGAAAAATTACAGTTCGAAATAAATTAATTTTGCTTAGGAAAACGGATTTAAAAAAAAAGAGGTCTGATTAATATGGAACAACAGCTTGATGCTTTTACACAGAAGAGATTTGAATTGATGGTTGAGATGGCGACAAAAAAACTGCAACATGAGATTGAGTCATTAAAGGTTGCTTTCAATTCGTTAAATGCCGAGCTTAACTCCATGAAAAGCCAGGTTTCCAGGATACAATTCCAGCCACAGCAATCACATCACATTTCAAGGCCGGCTGCTGAAGGATCTCAGCCTGCTTATGAAGATCAAAGCCTTTCGGTAAAAAAAGAGACTAAGATAGTAGACTGTAGGCCAGACGGTGAAAGGACAGTTGAATTCGTAAGCGGCTCTTCAAAAAACTCCGAGCCCATAAGGCCGAGATTTGGAGATTATAAGTCAGAAGATGTCAGCATTGACAAATTTTTCTATTTCGGAAGGAAATAGATTTTTTTATTTTAATAATATTTATAAAGAAGTTCTTTTAGGATTGATGCTATGAAGATGATATTCGAGGCAGAGGATGCTATTGTAGGCATAATCTGCGGGCTGCTTGTTCTGGGATTGACTGGCAAGTATTTTACTCTGAAATTGCCTCCATTTGTATACGTTGTCGCATTCGGAATTCTGATATTTTTCATACTATTGGATTTAGTTAATGAAGTAAAGGATTTATCAACTCATTTTGGGTTAATTGTTTTTTCTATTATCCATAATCTTATTGACCTTGTTATTTCGTTGACTTTAATATCCTATTTTACAAAGTGGAATATTCCTTACATTACAGCCAATCTTGTTCCGTATCTGCAGAATGAACCAACGTTATACTGGATTGGGATGTTTTTGGTAATAGGAAATGTCGTTTGGCTGTTTATATTTCCCTTTGCGACCTAATCCACCATAAACATTTTATTATCTTTTCCTACGTCGAAAAAACCCAATCTTGCACCGACATCCAAGAATGCATGCGAATAACAAACTGCTCCAAATGCATTTACTAAATCCCCTTTCTTATCAAAGAATTTAGCATCGTCAAAATATCTTTGCGCTAAGTCCAATAAATCTTCAGCTTGTTTTCTGTGATTTTCTACGATTTTTACTTTTTTAAGGGCGAGAGAAGTAAGTGAGAAGTATTTTGCGAGCTTGTCTTCGATTTTGGAGTTCATTTCAATCAAATAAATCTAATAAAAGAAAAAAATAAAATCAAAGATGCTTTCTCAATTCTTTCCCTTTTTCAATCCCAATGTCCAGCATCTTGTCTATATCTTCTGCTGACAGCGGCATGTCTCCGCCTTTTTGCATTGCGCACAAGGTTCCGTTATCAATTGAAGAAACTGTAAGCCTTGCATCAACTACTTTCTCTTCTTCTGTGTCAGGATCAATAATAAATTTATTGCCTATCTTTATCACAGTAACTGCAATCGGAGTTTTTTCCAGCTGAAGTTTTTTATCAGTCTTGTTTTTGTAATCAACTTTTACGCCGTTAAAAGCAGGGTATTTTGTGTCTTTCAAAGCTGCAAGCGCTGCTAGAGATGATGCATCAAATAAATTGCCTGCGTCGTTTATGGGACATATATCTATTACTACCATCCAGATTTTTTCACCTGGAGTGATGCAAAGTTTCTTGAAATCAAGCGCCTTGCTTTCCCTAATCCCACGGTCAACGACCCTTGCTAGCTCAATTGCTTGGATTTGGGGAGGGCCCGGCTCAAATTCCGGGTTTGACATGGGCAACAATTCTGCTCCAACTATTATTGTTCCTTCGTCTGGCGTGTCAGGATATGGCTCGCCAACTTCTAATTTGACACCAACTATTATATCAGTCTCCCCGATTTTAACCCTGGCTGAGCCTTCTGCAGTCTTTATCACGCCATACTCTATTGTGATTGGCTGCCTGTATTCTGTAAGTTTTCTGCCGTCTAATCTCGTATTTGCTTCAAGCAAACTTATGATGTGGCTTCTTAGTTCTTTGTACATTTTAATCCTCAACTCCCTTGTATTTGTCTTTCAAAGCTTTTTTCTGGACTTCATAAATATCCATCAAAACCTTTTTGCTCATCCCTATCAGTTTCATCAATTCCTCTTTCGTTACTTCGCCATCCATCTGCAGCAGGCTGATTTTGCCTGAGTTTGGAAGCATCGCAATAGGTATGTCCGCAACTCCACCGTCGGGATAGCTTTCCTCTGAATAGTCCAAATCAACAACAAGCTTGTCATCAACTTTTCCGAATGACACAGCGCTTACAAGGTCTTTCATGTCCAGTCCTGCATCTGCAAGGGCCATTGATGCTGCGCAAATTCCGGCGCATCTTGAGCCTGCCTCCGTCTGCGGCAGCTCGATAAAAACATCCACAACTGAATTTGGATAATCTTCCAGATTTAACACTGGCAATAATGCTTTTTGTGTTACAAGAGAAATTTCCTTTGATCTTCGGGATCCTCCGGGCCTTACTCTCTCGCCTGAACTCGAGAAAGGCATCATGTTGTAACTGCATCTTAATATTCCGGTCTGCGGGTCCTGCATAAACTTTGGATGAAGATTTCTGGGACCGTAAACAGCTGCATAAGCCCATGTGTTTCCTATCTTGAACATTGCGCTTCCGTCTGCCCTTGGAATCACTCCAACTTTTGCTTCAATCGGCCTCATTTCGTCAAATTTTCTTCCGTCTATTCTTTGTTTGTAAGTCATTTTTATTTCACCTTAATCCTGATGAGTTTTTTTGGGTACACTGTTCTGCTCCAAAAATCCCTTAATCTTGTCAGTCAATCCAGTCGTGTGGCTTTCGGCTGATATTTTTCTTATAGCTTGAATTGCAAGCAACTCATTCATAGGCCCGCCGTCAATCCAAATCAACCCGTTCTGGCCGACGACAATGTTGCACTGGGTTGCTTCTTTTATCATCACTACCATTGAGCCCTGCTTTCCGATTATCCTCGGAACTTTGTTGGCGTCAACTTCAATTATTCTTCCGCCTTTCAATTTTCTTAATCCCGGCCCTTTCATTGTCACGTCAATCAGTTTCTGGCTTGTTACGTTCACAATCTGGCATACGATATGGTCGCCAAGGTCGTAATACTGAGTGAGATTTGCGCCTCTCTGTATAAATTCAGAGGTTGCATCTTTCATAGAAAGCATTGCCGAGTATGCGGAATTCGTATCAAGGCGCCAGCCGTTAAAGCCAACGTCGATAACTTTGCATATTATAGTGTCATTTGTTTTTGGCATGTATCTCCCTGACAAGGGGAGCAGTTTTATTGTCCTCCCGTCCATCATCACTAGCCCAAGCCTGTTTGCAACTATTTTTTCCCCTTCCCTGTAAGTTCCTGCGCCCGGCAGCACGTCCATTCCGACTGCAAGCACTTCTCCCGGAACTGATATTTCCTTATCCTTAACTTTTATTTCTGACATTTTCATCTCACCTTTAGTTTATATTTAAATGTAATATTTTGAATTGTAAATTTTTTAGTGGATGGCATACTGTTGTCTTGCTGCAATATAACGAAGCGTAAATCCGTAGGCTGCTCCTCTTTGTTGAAAGGCAAGTGAACTCCGGATAACATTTTCCATTTTTGAAAATAACCAATCTACATTATCGCTTAAACTACCCTCAGCAGATACGTCCCTAAGTTTTTTCTCACAATAATCAAATTCTAAATGTGCCATTTCCAGACGTCTCTCTAGTTCCACCTTATCCAAAGCGCAAGTAGATGTGGGCTGCAATTGACTAATAATTTTATCAGGTTCTAAATTGCTCATTTAATTTCAATCTCGTTTCATGATTTTGATTCATAAGTCCATTATTTTTTGGAACTGCGTTTTTTCTTTCATCTTATTTTGTTCTGTAGATAATAATGATTCAAAATGACCTAGCGCTGAAAGCACCTTCATTTCAGGGGCGATGGTTGCAAAAAGAATTTTTTCGTGAGCGATTGGCAATTTTTCATCGTCTGCAATTTTAACCATGCTCAATAAACTCTTGGATTCAATTATTTCTGCAATTCCAATTTTTTGCTGGAAACTTTCAAACCTTTGTCCGATTTCTTTTTGGTTTAGGTTCATCTTTTTAATTTAATGTTTATTTTTAACTTATTAATCATGAGTGTTACACCTTTCTGCAAATGTATTGTAATCTTCCCTCAATGGCGCCCCCTCATGGTCAAAACCAAGAAGCAACGGATCATATTCTTCCCCGAACCGGGAGTTGTTTGTAATATACTTTCTTTCTAGAGGAAGATAAACCGATTGTGCCAAAGTCAAACCTTCATTTTTAAATCCATTCACAGCCAGGGCAAAAATTTCATCACCTAATCTGCCAAGTGCAACTCTTTCTCCTGTAGTTCTATCAGTTAACTCTACTGCCACTGCGATAAGTTGAGCGCCTAAATTTATGCCTGCGTTTGTCCTGACTGATGATTGAGAAGAAGAGCCAATTAATCTATCAGGCACAGCATTGATTCTTGCAACCAAATCAGTGTAACCGACTGGATTTTCCCTTGCGTCTGGCATTATTTCACCTTCAAAATTTTTGATTCAACATTTCCGTGGCATATCTTATTTAATCTATCATATAGGTCGCTTTCCATCCCGCCGGGAATTTCAACGACAGCCACCCAGTTTCCGTTTGTTTGCCATTCCTCTCTTAAAATTGTGGAGAACTGCTTTATTATTGAATAGCATTTAGGCGCAAACTCCGGAGTGATTTTAATTGCAATTTCTTTGACTTCAAATTTTATAGGAAGAATAGGTCTTAAAATCTTTAGCGCATCCTGAACCTGCAGTTGCACTGGCTTGAATTCATTAACATGAAATTTCGCCTCGGCAAATGCATTTTCAATCCTATTCGGAGGGTGAGGCATATGCGTTTTTGGGTCAACTCCATTGCGATGAATTATTGCAATTATCTGTTTTCTTTTTTCTTCCCTTAAATTTTCCCTGTATTCCTGAGTTAATTGTATTTCGCCTTTATGAATAATCTGATTAGCCACATCGTTCACATCGTTCGTTCCGAAAATCTGCTTTATTGCATGCTCTGATGCAACTAATCCTTTGTGGGCATCAGAGAATATCTGCATAGCTGCGAGTACATCATGCATGTCAACGGTTTTGCCCTCTATAATAGCAAGCGCGTTTGCGCAGTCGACAAGAATCTCAAAATTATTTCCTTCAGTTTTCAACCTTGCAATGACTGCTTTATCTACGTCAACCATTTGGTTCACTTATTTCTTTGAGGGCTTTTTATCTTCCTTTAAATCAGATGATAACTTTTCTATTCTGGATTTTAAAACTCTCTTGAATTTTCTCTCTGCGATTGTTATATAAGCCGCATCAATCCTCTCAACGTTGAAATTTTCTCCCAAAACCTTTTTTAATGATTTTAATGAAAGTTTTAATCCGTCTTCGATTGTTAATTCGGGCTTGTATTCGCTGTGCAAAATTTCCTCGACTTCAACTTCCCCTTCTCCGATTGCAGTCGCTTTGTATTGGAAATATATTCCAATTGGGTCTGTCTCGAATAGTTTTGGAGTTGACTCGTCAATTCCCGCAATGAGTATGGATACCCCAAACGGCCTTAAGCCGCCGCTCTGTGTGCATATCTGCTTTAAATCACAGATGTCTTTTACAATAGTTAAAGTGTCAATTTCAGAATCATAGGTAACCCTGTTCTGCTGTGCTTTTAATTGCGCCCTGTCAATCAAGACTCTCGCATCGCTTAAAATTCCGGATGCTGCGGCCCCGATATTCTCGTCAATCTGCCAAATTTTTTCCACTGACTCTGGAACCATTAATGTGTCGACAACTCTTTTGTCCGCCACGAGCAGAACCCCGTCGGAACAAACCATCCCGATCGCTGTTGATCCCTGCCTGACTGTCTTTTTGGCATATTCTACCTGAAGTAGCCTGCCGTCCGGACTGAACATTGTGATTGCCCTATCGTAACCCATCATCTGATGCTGCATTGGTTGCATTTTTTAATTCACCTCATGAATTTGTTTAATTTATAATTTTGATTGTTAAATTTCTTGTTTTATGATTTATTTTACTTCTTTAAATAATTATTCTCAGCTTTCTTTAAAATGCCGGAAACACCCAAGCTACGGATTATTGCTTCATTGCTACCGATTTTTTTGGCAAAAACCAGAGATGCCTTGACATCATCAACGTGCTTGTGGCTTACTTTCATAATCCCACGCTGCTTTTCAGCATCCCATTTGTTGTTGAGAACAACAATTCCCGCTTTTGCAGTTCCGCGCTGTCCCAAAAACTGCAGTGAAGACTGCAATATCGCCCTTGAAATACCATCAGCATCGCTGATTTTTTCTTTTGAAATGACCTCAAACACCAAGTAGCGCTTCTTTTCCCTTAAGCTGGGCAAAATGGGCTTCAGTTTCGTCTTAATCATTCCAAAATTACTGAGAAGAAATCATAGTAACCGCGTTCTTCTCTCTCTGTTAATTATTTGAATTATTTTAAACTATATAAAGGTTACTGTGAATTTTGAATTTTTCAATTTTCAGTTGAACTTTAATTGCAAAAGATCAAATATGAATTAGAATGTGATATTAGAATCTAAACTAAACTTAAAATAATATCAGGAGATAGCACTTGAATCAAAAGTCTAAGTGTAAATTCCTAAATAATAATAATATTAGGTCTGACAGTAAACTTTTTATATAACTTCAGTTTAGTAGTGAATTATGGGAGATAGTGCAGATACGATAATTCATAGTCCGGAATATGGTGTTTCTCAACTAGCGGACTATGTTCTTCGTAATATACCTCAAGGTCAAGGAATGACTGGAATGGATCATGGCGCAGGCTCTGGTAGGCATACTTTTTATTATACGGGCCAAGGAAATAAGATGATTGCTGTTGAAAAGGATCCCACAAGAATAGCGGAGTTATCCAGGCGCGCAGACGCCATGACAAGAGTTCTTAGAGATACAGATTTTACACGTTTAATTGTAAATCCTTTCGATACAATCGATTATCTTGCTGCTGACGGAGAATTTATTAAATTCCCCTTCCAATCAGGGACCATATGAATAATATCAAGAACAATATGAATAAGATTTTTGCAATCCAGGCAGCGGTGCCTTCGACGATTCTGAATCCCAATACTCCAGCCACTAGGGCTATTATCAAAAATATTAATGTCCAACCAAGCAGTGCCATTTTAACCAGTTATATTATAGCGATTAATTTTATATAACTTGTGGTGAACTAAAGTATACAATATGCTTACTAAAATTGGACCCAGATTAGATCCGAAAAAATTACTCTGATTCTTCTTCTGATTGGGCCGCAGAAGAAGTGCTTTCATTTTGGTATTTTTCATTATTCAATTTTGAAATATTCAAATACTTATCCATGGCAATGGAACCAACTGGATGGAAAGGCGAGCTGGATATCAGCTCCTTGACCATCTCCATTTTTAAGAACTTAATTTCATCTATCTCCTCGTCCTGTTTTTTTAGGTCTCCATTATAAACTATTTCATAAACAGTACATATTTCATTGTCATTTTCAGATTTGTGTATAAAATTAAACACCCTGTTTATTTCTTCAATCTGCAATTTTATCCCCAGCTCCTCCCACAAACCAATTACAGCAGTAGAATCATAGTTTGAGCCGCTTTTGACTGATTCTGCTACTCCAATGTCCCAATACTCCGGGAAAATATCCTTAGATTGTGACCTTTTTTGCACCAGGAATTCATTTTTATCATTCTTTATTATTATCCTTGAAACCCTATGCAGCAAAGCATTTTTGTGCATCTCAGTTCTAGTCACAACTCCAATGACCTCGTCCTTTTCATTTACAATGTCTATGTATTCTTTCATCGTGCCTCTTAACATACTTACCTGTAGCTTTGTTCAGTGATTATTTATAAATTAAAAAAGATTAAGGTATATAGTATGCTTATTTTACAAATAACCACACGGTAGTAAGAATCCCACCAAAAGAAATAATAGAACATATTTATTTTCTCAAAATTAATCAAAAATTTTTCACATAATAATCCTCATTTTTCTTTCTGATTTATAAGCGCTATTTTCATGAAAATCTTCGAATTTATTAGTATTCTCTTTCAGGAAATCAAGCCTCATAGTTGTAAAGTTATAAATCAAGTCCGCAGCAGATTTTATTTTAAAAAGAGCCATTATTTCATCCGGATTTAAGGAAGTTTCTATGACATCCCTTATATTCTTGTCAATATCCGTAAAAATACTGTAGGCTTGATTCGCCTTCTCGATGTTTGCCTTGTAGAAATAAGAATATGATAGCTCGAATTGATCCCGTAACATCTCCAAAAGATTTAGTATATCCTTATTTTTCTTCTTTGTCAATGCAAGGTTTTTTGCAAGTTTCTTGAAAAAGTCCCCAAGGTCTTCAAGATTCTCAATTAAATAATACAGAATGTGCGACTGCTGCTCTCTTTCAGCCGCAACGTATTGCTCCCTGTTTATTTGTCGTCTGAGAAAATAAGTAAATCTATTTACTTCTATATCCTTTATGTAAAGATTCTCAAGCGTGGACTTGTCGCCATCTTTGTATGCGTCGTAGGCAGTTTCAAGCATTTGCTTCACAATGAGAAATGCTTTTCGCAATGAATTATCAAAATCAAGTTCGATCTTCGATGATATTGATTGTATCAGGCAAGTCTTATCATTTTGCTCTATTATTTCGTACCCGATCAATTCAAGCATTTTTTCCTGGATGACTTTCAGCAATTCAGGGCTGTTATGCACCAAAAAAACCTTGTCGTATCCTTTTTGGTAAACCCGCCCGAGAAATCTTGTCACGAGAAAAGGCTTAAGCTTTGAAATGTCCTCAGTGAGAGAATAATTTGTTGCAACTTTATCCGCACCAATAACTAAAGTTTTTCCTTCTTCGCTAACATCAAGCTCGTCGCCTTTTTTAATCCCGTTTTGCTTGACCCAATTGGCTGGCAATGAAACTATTAAGGTCGAGGACCCGTGTTGTACTATTTTCCTTTTCATTAAATCTCACCCCTTAAAAATTCCGTCATACCCTACGTAATAGACCATTAAAGTTTAATACATATATAAATTTTTTGGAATTGATATTAAATTTTAATGGGCATATAACACTCTTAATGGGCATATAATTGATATGATATCTACAGATTGATGATTAAATTTATATATCTGATGAGGGGCTCTTTGAAAGAACTTTAGTTAATTAATGATTATAAAGAATAGAGGCCGATGAACGGTAAGGGAATGTCAACCAGTTTAAAATAATGACATTTAATATTTATTCATAATTCACTTAAAAAGATGAATACATTTTTAAAACTTATCCTATTCAAACCAAAAAGAGTAAATTTATTTTCGCATCAATTCAATCAATTCTTTTTTCTTTTTGTTCATTAATTCTTCATTATCGGCTTCTAAATTTAATCTCAATAATGGCTCTGTGTTGCTTGGCCTTACATTAAAATGCCATTCATCGAAATCAACTGAAACTCCGTCCAATTTTGTTATTGATTTTGGATTTTGATTTTTGTAAATCGATTCAATTTCAGCCAGTTTGGCATCTTTATCCTTTACTTCTACATTTGTTTCTTCGATTGTATGGTATTTTCTGAACTCGTCCAATAATTTTGATAGCGGCCTATTTTCTTTTGATACAATCTCAGCAACAATTAAGCTTGTGATTATGCCGGAGTCCGCCCTGTAATTGTCTATATAATAATAATGCGCGGAATGCTCGCATGCAAAAACTGCTTTTGTATGGCGCATTGTTTCCTTAATAAAAGAATGGCCGACCCTTTCAACAATGGGAGTCCCACCATATTTTATTATTGTTTCAGGAACAATTTTGCTGCAGACAACATTATGGATTATTTTTGAATGTTTTCTTTTTAACAGGATATTTTTTACGATCAGAGAAGAAATTAAGGAGCTGTTTATTGTATTTCCGTTTTCATCAACAAAGAAAATCCTGTCAGCGTCGCCGTCAAATGCCATTCCAAAATCGCATTTTTTTTCCTTTACTGTTTTTTGCAGCTGCTTAAGGTTTTCCAGTTTTGATGGATCGGCAAGATGATTTGGGAACCTCCCGTCAAGCTTGAAATAAAGAGGACTTATTTTTCCAGGTAAATCCTTATAAACCAATGGAATTATTTTTCCTGCCATTCCGTTTCCGGCATCAACTGCTATTTTTAGTTTTTTTAATTTTTTAACATCAATAAATTTGTGAACATGCCTTACATATCCCTTAAGGATATCTCTTTTGATTATTTTCCCCATTTTTTTTGTTTTATTTTTATCGTACTCTTCATTTTCAATAATTTGCTTTATCCGCTGTAATCCTGTGTTTTCGTTGATTGGAATTGCACTTTCCCGGCATAATTTCATACCGTTATATCGTGGCGGATTATGGGAAGCTGTGAACATTACGCCGGGCTTGTTTAGAAATCCAGAAGCAAAATAAACGGCGTCGGTGCAAACCTCGCCGATAAAAATTGTATTTGTTCCCTGGTCAGTTATTCCTTTCATCAGTGCCTTGCTTAATTTTGGGGAAGAAATTCTCATATCTGTGCCTACAATAATTTTTTTTGACTTTAGAAAATATGCAAATGCCCTTCCAATTTTATAGACTATTTCTTCATTAAAAGTATCCGGATACACCCCCCTTATATCATAAGCCTTAAAAATTTCAGATAGCATAATATTATCAGAATTATTTCTTTTTTGGTAATATATAAATGTTTGTGGGTATAATTAATTTCACGCCTATTCCTCATCCTTATCCTCTATTGTCACCACACCTTTCCATTGCTTCTCTGCAAGTTTGTATCTTTCAATTGTTCCGATGTCAAACCACTGCCCTGCAAATGGAAATCCCCTTAATCTTCCCAATTTTGCGAGCTGAGGAAAAACATCTTTCTCGAGCATGGAAAACCCATCAGGAATCATGTCAATTACTTCCGGCTCTAGAATATAGAATCCTGCGTTTATTAAATTCGAGGGAGCATCTTCCTTTTTTGGCTTTTCAACGAATTCAATTATTCTCGAGCCGTCAAGCATTGCAACACCGTAATGAGAAGGATCTTCAACTGTTGTTAATGCAATAGTTGCGAGAGCGTCTTTTCTTTTATGCAATCTAAACATTCTTGGAATATTAATATTTTTCAATTCATCGCCGTTGGAAACAATAAAACTATCTTTCAAGTATTTTCTTCCTAATTTTAAAGGCCCAGCAGTCCCGAGAGGCTCGTCTTCTTCTATATAAGAAATATTAACTCCAAATTTGCTTCCATCTCCAAAATAATTTTTTATATTTTCTTTTAAATGGCCAACACACAATACAACATCCCTTATTCCATATTTTTTTAATAAATCAAAAATATGTTCAGTAACTGCCTTTTTATGAACTTCCAGCAAAGCTTTTGGAGTTTTATCTGTTAATGGTTTTAGTCTTGTCCCTTTTCCGCCAACAAGAAGAACTGCTTTACTTGGTATGTTTGTTCCGAGGGCTTCTGATAAAAGATTTTCTATTTCTTGTGATCTGTTTTTTATATCGTGGCCGTCTATTCTTTTATCTATCTGGCCTATCAGGTTTTCGTCAAGAGTTATAGTAATCCTTTCTTTCATTTTTATCCAAGTTTATAGGAAAGATCTTTTATTTTGCAGTATTTTCAAAAATTCATTAGTTGGTCTTTCTCCCACTTTAACAGGGAAATCAACTGCCAATGCCGTCTTTGAGCTTTTGTTAATTCTTAAGCGCTAACTGAAACCCACCCTTTATTATTTATTCTAACTTTTATCTATTTATAAACCTTTGGGTTTTTGGGTAATCCCAAGTTAAGTGGGAAATAGATTTAATCTCATTCTTCTGCAAAATTTTCGGACGCGGGCAGCTTTAGCTGCCGTTGTCCGGAGCGTGTAAAATGATTCAAACAGACTTGTATAGCTTTAGCTATAAAAAAGGTTCGCTTGTCCCGTTCTGCAAGCGATGCGGCGAACAGAATTTTTACAGAGACGGGAAAAACAAAAGAGGAATCCAAAGATACGAATGCAAAAAATGTGGACTTCGTTTTGTATGGACAAGCGATTTGCAAAATAAAAGATTTTTCAGTAACATCATCAGCTTTGCTGTTGAAATCTATACTGATTTAAGAAAAGCAATTTCTCTTGATGGAGTTGCAGAGCTACTCAAAAAAATATTTGATGTTAAAGTTAGCGATGAAGCAGTAAGACTGTGGGTTCTTGCTTCAAACAAATCAATTTCTCGTCGAGAAATTGTTAAAGCCACAATATGGCATGTGGATGAAACTTACATCAAAATAAAAGGGAATGGTTATTGGCTTTGGATTGTTTATGACAAAATCGGTGTTCTTGCTTGGCGTATAAGCAAGAAAAGAAAAATAAAAGACGCAAAAATATTATTGAAGAATGCTCTTGAAGTTGCTGGCATTAAGCCAGCAAAAATAATAACAGATGGGTTAAAACAATATTGCTATGCAATAAAGAAAATTATTGGCTGGAATTGGAGAGCACAGAAAGAGAAACATATTGTAAGCAGTGGAGTAGGGAGAAATTGGTATATTGAAAGATTAAATCGTGAGATAAAAAGAAGATTAAAGTGGTTTAGCACATTCCAAAGCATAAAAGGTGCTAAAGCGTTCTTTGGAATGTGGTTTTATAATTTTAATAAAAGGAAGTCAGCACACATAACTTGACTTTACCGGGTTTTTGTATGATAAAGTATGATAAAATAGAAAAATTTAAATATCCCTTGGGATTATCCCTATAGGGGGTCTTATGGACAGAAACTTAGCATTGGATTTTGTTAGGGCAACAGAGGCTGCAGCTATTAGCTCGGCACTTTGGGTTGGCAAGGGAAATGAAAAAGAAGCTGACCAGGCTGCAGTAGAAGCCATGCGAAAAGCTTTCAGTATTATTGACATGGATGGCACCATAGTTATTGGTGAGGGTGAAAGGGACGAAGCTCCGATGCTTTATATCGGAGAGAAAGTTGGTTCTGGTAAGGGAATGAAGTTGGATATTGCCATTGATCCATTGGAAGGCACAACTATTACTGCAAGAGGGGACTCAAACGCGATGTCTGTGTTTGCAGCAGCGCCCCACGGCGGACTACTGAATGCTCCTGACACTTACATGGATAAAATCTCAGTCGGGCCAAGATGTGTTGGCGCCATAGATTTAGATGCTTCTGTTGAGGATAACATAAAATCTGTTGCTGAAAAGCTTGACAAAGACATTGCGGAAGTTACAGTAATGATATTGGACAGGGATAGGCATCAAGATTTAATTGAAAAAGTAAGAAAATGCGGCTGCAGAATAAGATTAATACGCGACGGAGACATTGCAGGAGCTTTAGCGCCAGCCATTCGAGAATCTGGAGTTGATTTATTGGTCGGAAGTGGCGGTGCTCCCGAAGGAGTTATTGCTGCTGTTGCGTTGAAGTGTTTTGGTGGAGAAATTCAAGGAAGATTAAAGTTCAGAAATGAAAATGAAAAAGAAAGGGCCAGAAAAATGGGGCTTAAAGATTTGAACCAAAAACTGATGATGAAAGATTTGGTGAAAAGCGAAGAGGCAATGTTTGCAGCGACAGGAGTCACCGATGGAACAATTTTGAAAGGCGTCCGATTCACAAGCCATGGGGCTGTCACGCATTCAATCGTGATGCGGGCAAAAACAAAGACAATAAGATTTATTGAGGGACATCATCACTTCGAGCATATTCCAGAATATTAATTTTAATTTGGTAATAAAAATTTATTTAATAAAATATTAAAACCTTTAAAGATGGCTAAAATATGACCAATCAGCTAGGGCAGACTATAAAAGATATGGTTGTTGTTGGAAAAGGAATTTTGGCAGCTGACGAGAGTGTCAGGACTGCAACAAAAAGACTGGCAAGCATAAATGTTGAATCAACACCAGAAACAAGAAGGCAATACAGAAATCTTATCTTAAATGCCCACGGGATGGAAAAGTATATCTGTGGAGTTATTTTGTTTGAGGAAACCCTTCATCAAAAATCTGATGAGGGAATTTTGTTTCCTGAATTGCTGGAAAAAAACGGAATAGTTCCTGGAATAAAAGTTGACGACGGTTTGGCAGATTTAGAAGGCCAGCCGGGCGAGCAGTTTACTAAAGGTTTAGACACATTAAGCAAGCGTTTGGAAGAATACAAAAAATCAAAGCCGAGGTTTGCAAAATGGAGGGCAGTATATTCAATTTCTGAAAATACGCCAAGCGATTTAATTATAAAAAAAAATGCACATGACTTGGCAAAATATGCAAAAATTTGCCAGGAGCATTCAATTGTTCCAATTGTCGAGCCGGAAGTTTTGATAGACGGAACGCATTCAGTTGAAACTTCCCACAAAGTTACTGACAAAGTTCAGAGAGCAGTATTTGCTGCCCTGAAACAGGAAGATGTTATGCTTGAATACACAATTTTAAAACCCAGCATGGTTATTTCAGGAAAACAGGCTGAGAATCGCGCTAGAGTTGATGAAGTGGCAAGAAGGACTATTCAATGCCTTAAAGTAAATGTTCCTGAGGAAATTCCAAGCATCAACTTTCTTTCAGGAGGGCAAACGCCGCAGGAGGCTACAGCTCACTTGAATAGGATGCATATGCTTGGAGAAAAATTGCCGTGGTACGTCAGCTTTTCATATGCAAGGGCATTGCAAGACCCAGCATTAAAAGCGTGGCAGGGCAAGCCTGAAAATATGAGGGCTGGACAGGAAGCTTTTTTAAAGCGGGCAAGGTTAAATAGTTTGGCTGCGCAGGGAAAATATTCAGAAGACATGGAGAACGATTAAAAATGACAATAAAAGTCGGCATTAATGGATATGGAACGATTGGAAAGAGAGTGGCTGACGCAGTTGCATCACAGAAAGACATGAAATTAATCGGGGTAACGGCACATTCGTACAGTTTCAACACAGAAATTGCAAAGAAAAAAGGCTACAAGATATTTACGACAGCGGGAGACGGAGATTTTAAGCTTAATGGAATAAAGACTGACGGCGACATTAAGAATCTTATTGAAGAAGTGGATATAATTGTCGATGCAACTCCAAAAAAAATAGCGCAGGACAATCTGGAAAAATTATACAAGCCAAGCAAAATAAAAGGAATTGTGCAGGGCGGTGAAAAGCACCAGGTTACAGGCGTTTCTTTTGTTGCGCAGTGCAATTACAATGAAGCATTAAACAAGGATTTTGTGAGGGTTGTGAGCTGCAATACAACAGGATTGTGCAGGACTTTGAATGCGGTTGATAAGGCATATGGAATTGAAAGCGTTCATGCAACAATGATACGAAGAGGGGCTGACCCTTGGGATATTTATCATGGCCCTATAAATGCAATTGTTCCGGTTTTGGAAATGCCGAGCCACCACGGCCCTGATGCTAAAAGCGTTCTTCACAGTATGGAGATATTCACAACTGCACTGAGTGTTCCATCCACCTTAATGCACCTTCACACTGTAATAGCGGATGTCAGAAAAAAAGTTAATGTTGATGACGCTGTTGAAATGTTCAAGAACACAACTCGGGTAAGAATCGTGAGAAACGCTGAGCATTTGCGTTCGACAGCCGAAATAATGGAATTTGCAAGAGATCTTGGGAGATTAAGAGGCGATATGCCTGAAATATGCGTCTGGCAGGAAGCAATTGGCATAACATCAAATTCCCACAATAAGCTATTGTACATGCAGGCGGTCCACCAGGAATCAGATGTAATTCCAGAAAATATTGACTGTATACGCGCAATGATGGGATTTAAAGACGGTGACAAGTCAATTAAAATGACAAATGAAACATTTGGGATAAAATAAAATTTAAATTTAACATTCAAACAAAGAAGTGATGGAGAAGAAAAATGAATACTCAAGCTGCTTTGGTCGAAAGATTGAGACCAGATATAAAGCAAGTAATGACTTCAAAGGTTCAAAGTAGCGATTTTTTTTATCGTAGGCCTTTAGAACGAGAGTTAATCAATCAATTGAAGGATAGATACAACACAGTTTTACAGACTGACTATCGTGGAGTTTCACTCCGAAATGCGGTTAATGAAGCATTGAAGCAAGTAATACCTGATTTAGATTTTGAAGGAGGCTGGACATTTGATCTACCCAGAACTGAAGTTTATAGGAGAAAGGGAATCAATAATATTTAACAATTATCCGCCTAAAAATTGGTAATGCCCATACACAAGTGGGCCACTTTGAATAAAGTTTTGGCAATGTTATACCGGTTATATATCTAAAATTTGATGTATTAAAAATAATTTAAAATATAAAATAAAGGTGTTGACTATGATTATCGGAGTTATAAGGGAAATAAAAGACAAGGAAAACAGAGTTGCATTGACCCCCAGCGGGGCAAAACAATTAGCTGCAAACGGGCACAAAGTCTTGCTAGAAAAAAATGCGGGGCTTGGCAGTGGTTTTTCCGATGAGGAATATGCAAAAAACGGTTCAGCAATTGTTGATACTGAAAAAGCGTGGAGTGCCGATATTGTTGTGAAAGTAAAAGAGCCACTAGAATCAGAATATCAATTTATGAAAGAAAATCAAATTTTATTTACCTACCTGCATTTGGCTGGAGTAACTAGAACATTGACTGATGCTTTGCTGCATAAAAAAACAACAGGAATTGCTTATGAAACAGTGGAAGACAGCTATCACAGATTGCCGTTGCTTGCGCCAATGAGCGCGGTCGCCGGAAACATGGCAACTCAAGTCGGGGCGTATTATCTTGCAAAATTTAATGGCGGCAAAGGTATGATGCTCGGCGAAGTACTGGGTCACTTTTATGGAAAAGTTGTAATTATCGGGGATGGTGTTGTCGGAAGGCATGCCGCAAAAACTGCCTATGGGATGGGATCAGATGTATACCTTTTCGGGCGTCATGAGGAAAGAATGGATTTGCTTAGGGATGCAATTGGAAGGAGGTCGCACATAATGACCTCCACGGCAGAAAATATTGCAGAGCACGTTAAAGATGCTGATTTGGTTGTCGGCGCTGTTCTTGTTACAGGCGCAAAAGCCCCGTGGGTCGTTACTGAATCAATGGTCAAGACCATGCAGCTTGGCTCTGTAATTGTTGACGTGAGTATCGACCAGGGCGGATGCATTGAAACATCGCATCCAACAAAGCATTCTGATCCGGTTTTTGTCAAGCATGGCGTAACTCATTATTGTGTTACTAATATGCCTGGCGCTTATCCAAGAACTTCAACAATTGCGCTGACGAATGCGACTCTACCTTATTTATTAAAATTGGCAAATAATGGCTTTGAAAAATCAATGAAAGATGATCTAGGATTTGCAAAGGGCGTTAATACTTGCAGAGGGTTTATTACGTACAAGCCTGTTGCTGAAGGATTGAAATTGAATGATAAATTTAAGGAATTGAAAGAAATGCTGAATTAATGTGTTTATTTATCTAAGACGTCATCTAATGATTCTGAAATCTGGATTGAACGCTGATTTTTTATGATATCAAACGCTGCATTCAGTTTAAATGCGATATGTCCATAAAATTTTCTAATTCTACGATGATTCCTAAACTCCGGCAACTTTCCGATGGCCCGTCTACAATCCGTAATATATTGGTCTGGAATGCGCCCACTATAACTTCCCAATAATATTCGCCCGGCTAAACCCAACATTCCCTCTAGGATATCTGCTACGACATCTTTATCATCGAAATTATGTACTGAAGCCGTGGTTCTTAATAAATGTTCTATTAATTTGCCTCTTGCATTGGAAACACCAAAGTACAACGCATTCGACCTAAGGGGGTCATTACTGTCTAATCTTTCATATCTTGCAACCGCGCGCTCAACTCTGTCAAAAATTCTAAGTTCCAATAAAGCATCCGGATACAACCTTATTAAAGTGCGATAAGCTAAAACAAAGTCCAACTCTTCTGCTAAATTTTGTTCGACAGACCTAGCTAACATTTTTCTCCTCTCAAATCAAATGTTGTTGAATCACCTATTTTAATATCTAATTCATCTCCCAATTTAAAGTTTCCCTTTAATATAATATGCTTGTAGCAGTAATTCCTTCCAATCCATGAATCTTCTCTGCCTTTCTCATCAATTATTATTTCACCCCGCCATCCAACCCATTTTTTGTTATTTTCAAAGGCGATTTTTCTATGCAGTTCCATCATCAATTTTGCTCTTCTTTTTAATTCAATTATGGGATGCAGCATCATTTTGGCTGCGACTGTCCCCTGACGTAAGGCATATCTGGAAATGTTAATTATATCCGGCCTGGTTTTTTCAATAAGCCTTAAAGTATCATTAAACTGCATTTCTGTCTCCGATGGGAAACCAACTATAATATCAGTTGATATAGTAATTTCCGGAATTTCTTTTCTGAAAGCATTAATGATTTCAATAAATTCCTCAACTTTGTATCTCCTGTTCATTAATTTTAAAACGTCATTATTCCCAGCTTGAACAGGAATATGCAGAAACTTAAACATTTTGGGATGCTTGTAAATTTCAATCAGCTCATCAACCATGGTTATTGTATTTCCAGGATTCATCATCCCAATACGAACTTTAAAATCCATCGGCACAGATAAAATATTCTTCATCAATTCAGGTAATTTTTGTTTTCCGCCCTGGTCAACCATATATGCTCCTGTGTCATTCGATGTAATCCAAATTTCCTTGCATCCGGCCTTTAAATGTGATTTCACATCTTCCCTTATAGCATCCATTGGATAAGAAAATAATTTTCCCTTGACTAATTTTGTTGAGCAGAATGTGCAAAAATAATTGCATCCGTTGAGAATCGGAACAATTCCGACAATTGGATTTTTTCTTAAAGAAGGCAAATTAACTTTTTGCTCATATTTTTTATCCAATAACTCAAGCGTAACATTTCCCAGTGAGTTTTCGACAACAGTTGAAATTTTCCCAAGATTGTGCGTATTGATTAAACTTATACTATTATCCAGATTTTTTATTTTTGGAATGATACTTTCTGTGATGCAGCCGGCAACAATTAATTTTTTTTCCGGAAATTGCCGTTTTAGCCTATTTATCTCCCGCAATGCAGTTGCATCTCCTTTGACTGTGCATATGTTCACAACATTAATCTCAGAATCATTTTCATCTTTTGCAATTTCATAACCGGATTTGTCCAATAATCCCATCATTATCTCGGATTCCCGTAAATTGCTGCTGCATCCTTGAGTAATGAAATGAATTTTGGACATTATATTGTGAAAAGTATAAATGATTTTAAAGGTTTTGAAAATTTGGTGGATTATTGGAATTTCTTATGGTAAAATTAGGATGTTATTTAAATAATTAGGTCAATCCTTGAAATAAAAATGGAAGATCCAATACAAACTCAAATGCCCTCCGTACACGTCCTGGATACATCATTTCTCATAGGCCTGGCCCAACATCAATATTGGGCAATAAACTCATTGCCTAATATTAAGAGACCGGAAACAAACGTGGTAATCCCAAATGGTGTTGAGTACGAGTACGATATGCTTTTGAATGATTCAGTCCGAAGATTACATGAAAGACTCGACCATAAGCCCATTTCTAAATTATTGGGAATTGAAAAAACCATTTCCTATGAAGACGAACTGCGAGAGGCTTTATCAACTAAATTGGATCAATGTGTAGATGCTTGGGGGAGACCTCATGGAACTCTAAGTCGGACTGACAAGACCATTGTACAAGCTGTTACTGATTATTTACACATGGGATATTCTGTTTCGGTAGCTTCCGCAGATTGGGCAATTCTGGCAGAGATTGAAAGTTTAGAACTTGCAAATAATGTGAGTATTAATCGCTTTAGCCCCTGGCGAAAACCTGCAGTAAACAAACCTTTAGATCTTTTAATTGCAGGGGACGTTTATAGGCACACTGATACTTTTGAAAAAGAAGCTACCTCAAATGCAGAATATATAGCAATACTCCCAAGCCAACATATCGGAGGCGGAATGCATTTTGATATAGCGTTAGGAGTCTATACGCACAGAAGCTATGGATTTAAACTGCCGGAGCTAGACGGCGTGTATTTTCTAAGGATTTTTGACAGGCCCGTTGAAAAACCACGCCAAGTTATTTATGACATGGTGGCCTTAAGGAGATTTGCAATATACGATCCAAACTTACATCACAAATTATTAATTGCAAAAAATCTAAATCCTATACACAGACATGAGATAAACAGAATGATTAGTCGGAGAGGGGATAAATTTTCTAGAAAAGAAGCCCCAATAGAAATCAAACTAGCATTAAAGGAAGAATTGGTTGCGAGAATAGAAGACGATGATATTGGGCGTCATGATAAACTAACCGAGGGCAAAATAGTACAACTAAGACAAAGATTAAGGAGAATAAATGGGCATAGCTAATTTTTATTTAACATATCTGCTTCTAACTTTCTCCATTATCCAGCTTGTCAGAACTCTTGTTTCATATTCGTCAGGAGTATGAATGCTTTCATGAATGTCAACCATTCTTGCCATCCAGCCGGTTAAGTCAGCCCTTCTGCCCATTGAAGGATCTCCGATGTATGTAAATCCAAGAACTCCGCCCATTGTAGATTCTGGCAGAATGTTAACCCATTTTAAAGGAACTCTTTCAGACATATCCTCTTTTGCATCAATATGTTTTTTCAAATATTTATTTAATTGCTGCCGATAAGTTATTGACAATCTTCCCTCTCCGTAACTGTCTTTGTAGGCAACGGTGAGTCTATATGGAGCAACTTTGTCTTTAACCTCTTTTTTATTAATAATCTCGCTCGAATAAATTTCCTTTTCTGCGTTTCGTATTGAAATTTTTAATTTATCACCATTGGAATTTTCCTCATATGTTATTTCAATAGAATAATTATTATTAATATTCTCTTCTTTTTTTCGGATGAAATTCAAAGAATAGAAAATATTTTTTGATTTAACTGTGGAATTTTTACTGACTTGAGTTTTAGTATTAACATCAAACAACAAAGCTGATTCCAGCTCTTTAACGTCGTCAAAACTAATTTTTGGCTTTGAATTGTTTACGATTGACTCCAAATTTAAAAATTGTGAATTTTCGGCTGGAATTTTTTTATTTATTTTCTTGCCTACAAATGGAATAACATAATCTATTAATTTTAACAATAATTCATTCTCAATCCTATTGATAATAAAATCTTTTTTAGATTGTTCCATTTTACTTGCTAACTTTCTTAAATAAATTAACGGCCTCATCAAGAAGTTGATGCGATTCGTTGTACTTATTTGAATCGCTTATTATCCTGAAAACGTTTGATTCGGTTTTGGAAGCCCTGAACCACACAAAAGAATCCTTATTAACAATAACTTTTAATCCACCTTTTATCCCGCCCGTTTCCTTGATTTCAAGCCTTTTTTTCAAATAATAATTTTTTAAAAATTTCTTGATTTTGTCATGTTCTATAGAATTGAATTCCAGTTTTTTTCTGAGAGTGTAATATTG
>Ga0209542_10001880_pt1 | contig 48442 bp, 39 predicted proteins | sample RifCSPhighO2_01_FD_184028 | JGI IMG/M metagenome (GOLD analysis project Ga0209542, IMG submission 184028) | Soil microbial communities from Rifle, Colorado - Rifle CSP2_plank highO2_0.1 (SPAdes) (version 2) | ecosystem: Environmental > Terrestrial > Deep subsurface > Rock core/Sediment ...
TAAATCTTCCTGTGGTCGATTTGAATTTGTAATTGACTTTTCTTCAAAAAAGCATTATATTTTGGGTGGAAAAAAACGATTTTTTAAAAAAAACGTTTATATCTCGCCAAAAATAAAATTTACTAAAAATGCAAAAAAAATCCGAGTATATAAAGGTCGCTTCATATGAGGGCCACAAAGGAGAAGTAAAAAAAGTAGTTCTTTTGTATTCAGGGGGCATGGATACATCCATCATACTAAAATGGATTCAAGATGAATACGAGGCTGAAGTAATCACGCTCACGGTCGATATCGGACAACAAGTTGACGACCTGGAATTGATTCGCAAGAAGGCACTCAATCTTGGAGCCATCAAAGCTTTTGTGATTAACGCAAAAGACGAGTTTGCCAATGAATACATAACAAAAGGCATCAAAGCCAATGCCTCATATCAAGGTAATTATCACCTTTCAACTCCTATTGGACGCCCACTTCTTGCTAAATGGGCGGTGAAAATAGCTTCACAAGAGGGCGCAGACACCATAGCACACGGTTGCAGTGGGAAGGGTAATGACCAGGTACGAATAGAAGGAATCGTACTTGCATTAAATCCAGATATTAAGATTATTGCCCCAGTACGCGAGTGGAAAATGGGACGTGATGAAGAGCTGATTTATGCAAAAAAAAATAAGATTCCCGTCAAGCAAACTGCTGCCAAACCTTATTCTTACGATGACAATATGTGGGGAGTGACCAGCAAAGGGGGAGAGATCGAGATTCCAGCTATGATACCACCTCTTAAAGATATTCTTTCGATTTGTAATTTACCTGAAAATGCTCCTGACAAACCAGAGTTTATAACACTTGAGTTTGTGAAAGGCATTCCGGTCGTAGTCAACGGAAAACAAAAAAAATTATCTGATTTGATATCTTATCTAAATAAATTAGGAGCAAAACATGCAATTGGCATAACTCATCATATTGAAGATCGGGTAGTGGGTCTTAAAGTTCGTGGCGTTTATGAGGCGCCGGGGGCTGAAATCATCATTCAAGCACATCGAAATCTCGAAAAATATGTGTGTACTGGTCTTGAAAATGAGTTTAAATCTGAAGTCGACACAAAATGGGCTTATATTTGCTATGCTGGTTTATGGTACGAACCACTAATGGATGACCTTAATGCTTTCATAGATAATGTGAATGAAAAAGTCACTGGTAAAGCCACCTTAAAACTTTATAAAGGTATTGCAGAAACAGTTGCAGTCGATACACCAAATTCAATTTTTGAAGAAAAACTAGCCACATTCATGGCCCAAACTGGATTTAATCAAAATGCCTCTTCGGGATTTATCGAACTCTTCACACTTCAGATGAGGCTTGCTCAAAGAGGTGAAAAAACAGTATTGCTTTCAATAGGTCGTCGAAACAATAAAATAAAACTATTATCTACAATCAAACAACTCAAGGAAATGAAATATAAGCTTTATGCCACGTACAAGACTCATAAGTTTTTACAATCACATAATATTGAGGCGATCTTGGTTCATAAAATATCCCAACCTCATAAAAAACCAAATTTGCAAGATTTGCTTGACGCCAATAGATTTGACCTTATTATCAATATCCCAACTTTACATGAAAAAGATACTACTGAGAAAGAGATCACAGATGGACAGGTCATACGTCATATGGCTGTGAAAAATAATGTTAAACTCATAACAAGTACAGGTGTAGCTAAAGAGTTTGTCGAAAAGCTAAGTTCATATAAAATAAGATAAAGACAGACATTGTAATTTCGAATTATTATTTAAAAATCAGAAAAATTATGATTAAAACCATAACTACTGATATTGTTGTTATCGGCGCAGGAGGAGCAGGTCTTCGAGCTTCAATTGAGGCGGTAAAAATGGGAGCAAGACTGGCAGTTATTTCTAAAGAACCGTTTGGGCGAGCACATACAGAAAAGGCAATGGGCGGACTCAATGTAGCAATAAAACCACCAGCAAGTCCCGAACAACATTATCAGGATACAATCAAAGGGGGATGGTATTTAAATAATCACAAACTGGTACATATTTTCACTCATGAAATGCCAGATAGAATTTATGATTTGGTGTCGTACGGTGTTAAATTTGATCGACTTCCCGATGGCTCATTTTATACATGGGCAGGAGGGAAACAATCGGCCCCGTTAAATTTATGTGCGGGTGATTATACCGGTCGAGAAATGATGCATGGACTTGCTTCAGAGGTCAAAAAACTCAAAGTACCATTTTATGCGCATTACTTTGTAACAAAAATATTTGCGGATAAAAAAGGAGTTTACGGCGTTTATGCTTTTAATCAGAAAAATAACAGGCCGGTTTTTTTCCATACAAAAGCGGTTATTGCCGCAGCCGGTGGGGCAGGTCAGTTATATAAAATTACTTCAAATGAACCCAGTAATACTGGTGAAGGATATGTTTGGGGGTTTAATATTGGCGCCGAACTGCAGGACATGGAATTCATTCAGTTTCATCCGACAGGAATGGCTTTTCCGGAATCGGAGAAGGGAAGCCTTATCACAGAAAAAGTCCGTGGTCACAAAGGAAAGCTGATAAATAGCAAGGGTGAGCGTTTTATGAAAAGATACCAACCGGAAAGGATGGAACTTGCGGGTCGAGATGAAGTTGCTCGCGCGATATATACCGAAGTCCAGGAAGGCCGCGGCACAAAACATGGAGGAGTGTATTTAGACGTTCGTGAACTAGGATTAAAAGATATTAAAAAACATATTCCTGAAGTGTATGCAAAGTTTAAAAAATACGGTGTCGATATTTCACGAGAAATGATGGAGATTACTCCAACGATGCACCATATGATGGGCGGAATCAGATTCAATGAGTGGGGTGAAACAAATATTCCTGGATTTTATGCCATCGGTGAAGTAGGAACAGGCATTCACGGTGCAAATAGACTGGGAGGTAATTCTCTTGCAGAGGGACAAGTGTTTGCGAGACGTACCGGAATAAGCTCAAGTATATTTGTCAGTAAAATCAAGCACAGAAAATTTTCCGACAAAATAATAAAAGACGAAACCAAACGACTTGACGATCTTGTAAAAAGAACAAAGGGAATTTCATTTAAGGAAATAAGAAAAGAGTTGGGATCAATAATGTGGGACAAGGTAGGGATTGTCAGAGATGAAAAAACCCTGGTGTCCGCTGCAGAAGACATAGAATCTTTGATTAAAAAAGCGGCAAAAATGAAAGCTACAAAAAAGACTCTACAGCCAGTACTTGAAACATTTGAAATGGTCAAACTCGCAAGAATCATCATTGCCTGCGCAATTGTACGCAAGGAAAGCAGGGGAGCGCATTTCAGAAGCGATTATCCAAAAATGAATAAAAAATGGGAGAAAAACATAATTGTCAAAAACGTAAGTGGGAAAATTAAAACTATTGTTCGTCCAACAATAAAATTGTAGAAGAAAGAGTAACTATGGATCAATATAGTGAGATTAAAAACGTTAAAATCGTTACACCTGAAAAAATTATTGAGGGCTCAATACTGTTTTCAAATGGAAAAATTACTGCAATTAAAAAAGGAAAGGGTTATTCAAAAGCTTATGATGCAAAAGGCAAATATGTCTTGCCGGGACTTATCGAAACTCATGGCCATTTTCGTGAACCCGGTTTGGAACATAAAGAGGATATTCCACACGGTACGCGAGCAGCGCTTGCCGGAGGCTTTACTACGGTTTTTGACATGCCAAATACCAAGCCGCCTACAACCACTGTCAAACTGCTTCGTGAACAAATTGAGCGGTATAAAAAAAAATCATTATGTGATTTTGCTATAAATTTTGGAGCTTCAGTTAAAGACATTCCCGAACTTGAGAAGGCCAATCCGCTTGAAATCAACGGGGTCAAGGTTTTTACGGCTGGCCATCAAACCACGCCAACTACAATTCCAAACTTATCCGATCAGGCAAAAATTTGGGAAATTGCCGCGCGCCGTGGTTATCCGGTTCTCGTCCACGCAGAAAATCAGGATTTGGTAACGAGCAGGGAAGAGGCAAGGAAAAAAGAAAAAAATATACTTGCATATTCAGATGCACGCAATGAGATGGTTGTGGAGATGGCCGCCTGGGAAGCAGTAATTTTGGCAAAATATTTTGGTACAAAACTCTGGATTCTGCATGCAAGTACCGAAGGCGAATTTGACGCAATTGATTATGCCAGAAAACAAGGATTAGTTGCAGCTGGAGAGGTAACCGGTTATCAACTTTTTTTTACGACAAAAGATTACAAAAAATATGGAACCTTAATTAAGGTGAGTCCAGCTTTACGAACTCCAAAAGTAAATAAAAAACTATGGGAAATGGTGCGTGAAGGAAGAATTGACGGTTTTTGTTCGGAACACACTCCGCATTTACTTGATGAAAAGAAAGGGGATATCTGGCAGGCAGCAAGTGGTACACCCGGCATTCAAGAGTCAGTTGCTGTATTTATCACCGGATGGGTTCGACAATTTGGTAAAAAGACATTGGAAGAAGGACTCATGAGACTTGCAAAGATGAGCTCGACCAATGTCGCCAACTTTTTTCGCCATTCACAAAAGTCGGGCATTAAAGTCGGAAATGACGCTGATTTTGTGATTATCGATGTCAAAAATTCCTGGAAAGTAAAACGGGAAGAACTATTTACCAAACTTAAGTGGTCGGCATACGATGGCATGAAATTGATTGGTCGTCCACAAGCCACTTTTTTGCGGGGGGAGCTTGTGTATGAAAACGGTAAAATCCTCACAGTGAAAAAAGGCCTTTGGCTGAAAAGAAAAAAATAATTCACTTCGTCAAAATAAGCTTTAAAAGCGCCATTCTCACAAACATACCACTTCTCATCTGGTGAGTCAAATAAACCGATCTTGGATTTTTATCAACTTCGGTAGTTATTTCTCCGATTCTAGGAAGCGGGTGCAAGATGATCGAGTTTTTTTTCATCTTGTTTGCTAGTTTTGCATCGAGGATAAACATATTCTTCATCTTTTTGTAAATTTTTGGATCCATTCTTTCTTTTTGAATCCGCGTCATGTAAATCACATCGATGTCTTTGATGATGTCGACGATTGCTGATTTTTTTTGGATTTTTGCTCCGACTTTTCGGACCATTTTCAAAATCTCATCCGGCATCGGCGAAAGCGGAGGAGAGATAAACGTAAAAGTAATATTTTGGAAAAGCAAAAGAAGTTTTGTGAGCGAATGAACTGTCCTGCCATATTTCAAATCGCCAACCATGGCAATATGTATTTTATCCAATCTACCTAGACGTTCTTTTATTGTCAAAAGATCAAGAAGTCCTTGAGTCGGGTGTTCACCAACACCGTCGCCGGCATTCAAAATAGGGACAGGTGAGACATCGGCTGCTTTTTGGGCAGCACCAGTTTCGTTGTGTCTCATAGCTATGACATCTGAATAATTGGCAAAAACCCTAATTGTGTCCTCGAGGGTTTCACCTTTTGAGACGGAGGAAAAGGTAATTCCCTGAATTGGTATCACTCCGCCTCCTAACCTTTGCATCGCTGCGATAAACGATCCAAATGTTCTACTACTTGGTTCATAAAATAGAGCAGTGAGAATTTTTCCTTTCAGATCGGTGATCGCTTTACCAGATTCAACTTTTTTTCGATAATTGATTGCAAGCTTAAAAACCGTATCAATATCTGATTTGGTAAATTGTTCGGTGCTCAAAATATTTTGTTTATAAAAACGACCGTTTATTTTTTTCATAAATTTAAAACAAATTTATAATAACGCTCGTAACTAAAATTTACTCGAAGGTGAACTCGCATCCCGCCTAAAAACGGCGGACCCTTCACCTCTTCGCTCTTCCCCGCAATGCGAGGGATCGCTTGAGGTTCACTGCTTTTAAGAAAAGTTTAATTTTTAACAACTGGAACATAATGATCCCAAGGTTCAATTGGTAATTTATTCAGATTATTATATTTTAATGATGACACGAAGAGTTTGGCCGCATGAATGTTCGTAATTAATGGAATATTGTGATCGGCCGATGCCCTGCGTATTTTGAAACCGTCTGTTATTTCTTTTTTATAAATGCGCTCACCGTTTTTTAGAGCTTTCTTATCGCGAATATTGATTACACAATCCACTATGCCATTTTGAATTAAGTCAACTACGGTTTGTGCCCCACCCTGATAGCCTTTTGGCACGGACTTTGTCTGAATATTAAGTCTGTGTTTGAGAAAACTACTCGTGCCTTCGGTTGTGTAAAGTGTGTAGCCCAAGTTATGCAGAATTTGCATGTATGATGCAAAATCTTCCTTGTATGCATTACCAACAGAAAGTAACACTGCTTTTTTGGGAATTACATGCCCGACTGCCAGCATGGATGTAAGAAATGCCGCTTTGACATCCGGACCAAAACAACCGACCTCACCGGTCGAAGCCATTTCTACCCGCAATATCGGATCAGCACCTGTTAACCTGGAAAATGAAAATTGAGGAGCTTTTATGACGCTATAGCTTGGGTATTCATATTTATGTTTTATTGCCTTTCCAAAAAAAGAGTCGACCACAGTGAACGCGAAGTTGTAACCGCTGCCTTTTGAGATCAGCGGGAAAGTCCGGGAAGCCCGAAGATTCATTTCAATGACAGATACGGTCGTATCTTCTCTTGCCAAAAATTGTATATTAAATGGACCGGTGATCGCATATTCCTTGGCAAGTTTTTTCGCGGCATCAATGATTTTTTGTGCTGTTGCCAAATATACTCTTTGAGCAGGGAAGATGATCGTTGCATCTCCGGAATGGACTCCGGCTTGCTCCAGATGCTCTGAAAGAGCATACAGCACGATTTGCCCGTTTTGGGCGACGGCGTCAAGTTCGATTTCACTGGCGTTTTCCCAAAATTTGGAAACAGTCACAGGATGATTGGTATTTACTTTTGAAGCTTTTTGTAAAAACGCCGAAAGCTCTTCCGAGGTTTCACAAATATTCATAGCGCTACCTGAAAGCACATATGATGGTCTGACTAAAACCGGAAATCCAACCGTTTTTGAAAAATCTATGGCCTGTTTTTCGGTCGTTGCGCTTACCCAACGAGGCTGCCTGATACCCAGTTTGTCAAGCACTTCCGAAAATATATTCCTGTCTTCGGCCCGATCGATATTGACTGCAGAGGTGCCAAGAAGCGGTAGTTTATATTTATGTAACTCGTGTGCCAGATTGTTTGGTGTCTGACCCCCAACAGAAACTACAAGACCAAACGACTTCTCAAACTCATAAATATCCATAACGCGCTCCAGATTGAGCTCCTCAAAATACAGTCTCGCACTCATATCGTAGTCTGTTGACACGGTTTCTGGATTGCAGTTTATAATAATCGACGCTTTTTTATATTTTGACAGCCGCATTGCCGTGCTGACACAACTCCAGTCAAATTCTACGGAAGATCCAATTCTGTATGGTCCTGATCCCAAAATGATGACGCCTTTTTTATGAAGTGGTTTTACATCATGATGGCTGCCGTGATAGGTGGTATAAAGGTAATTTGTTTTTGCCGGAAATTCTGCAGCCAATGTGTCGATCTGAAATATTGCCGGTGTGACATTTTTTTTCTTACGATATGCGCGAACAGTAATTTCTTTTGTTTTAAATTGTTTGGCGATCTCGCTATCAGTGACACCCATCCGTTTGAACCAAATCAGATCTTCGGTGGTTAATGACGTCAAACTGCCTTTCTGATTATGAAGATGTTTGTATACATCGACGATTTTCTGAAGTTCCTGTAAAAACCATTTTGTGATACCGGTCATTTTATGAAGCTCTTCAATCGAAATGTTTCTATATAGGGCGTAACAAATTGCAAACAACCGTTTGGGAGTGGGGCGCCTGATATGATCGGCAATTATTTTGTTTAAATCTGTGTCATTTTTATCGTCTTCAAGCAGTTTCGTCGAAGACGCACTCGTTACTCCAATTTCCAGCATGCGTACGGCCTTTTGTAAAGCTTCCGGGAAAGTTCTACCTATACCCATGACTTCACCCACCGATTTCATACTGCTGCCGATACGTTCGTCAGCTCCTTTAAACTTTTCTATGTCCCAGCGAGGAAACTTTACCACGACATAGTCCAATGCCGGTTCAAAAAATGACTGCGTAACTTGAGTAACCTGATTTTTTATCTCCCACAATCTTTTACCGAGTGCAAGTTTCGCTGCAACGTATGCCAGCGGATATCCTGTTGCTTTCGAGGCCAGGGCAGACGAGCGTGAAAGCCTGGCATTGACCTCGATAACGGCATATTCGATAGGCGCCGTGTCTTCACTGTTTAACTTATTTTTAGGGTTGGGATTTAATGCAAACTGAATATTGCACTCTCCGATAATTCCAAGACTTCTAACAATATCTATAGAAGCTCGTCGTAAAGTATGATACTCAAAATTTGTCAATGTCTGTGAAGGAGCAACAACTATCGACTCACCGGTATGAATGCCAAGAGGATCAAAGTTTTCCATGTTACAGACTGTCACACAATTGTCATCACGATCCCGAACGACCTCGTATTCAACTTCCTTGTAGTGATGCAGGTATTGTTCCACCAAGATTTGCGGAGAAAAGGCAAAAGCTTCTTTTGCATGAAGTGTCATTTCTTCTTTATTGCGAACAACTCCCGATCCTTGACCGCCAAGCGCAAACGCTGAACGCATCATGACAGGGTAACCGATCTTTTCAGCAGCATCAAGCGCAGATTTTTCCGTAGTGACCGCAAAACTTATCGGAGTCATTTGACGAATTTTTTTAAGATGTTTTGCAAATTCATCACGGTCTTCTGTTAATATTATCGATTCAATAGGACTGCCTAGAACCCGGACATTATTTTTTTTCAAAACACCGGATTTATAAAGTTCTACTCCACAGTTGAGGGCCGTTTGACCTCCAAATGAAAGAAAGATACCATCGGGTTTTTCTTTCAGTATGATTTTTTCTACAAAGTAGGGAGTAACGGGATGAAAATATACTCGATCCGCCAAAAACTGGGACGTTTGAACTGTAGCAATATTTGGATTAATTACGACAGACTTTATCCCTTCTTCTTTCAGAGCTTTTATTGCCTGTGAACCCGAGTAGTCAAACTCTCCGGCTTGACCTATTTTTAAAGCTCCGGAGCCTAGGATTAGTACTTTTTTAATTTTTTTCATATAATCAATTTGTCATCCCGAACTAGTTTCGGGATCAGATCCTGAAATAAATTCAGGATGACGTAATAATCCAGTTTTTTTTAGAAAATAATCAAATATCCATCTGGTGTCGTTTGGACCTGGGAAAGCTTCTGGGTGAAACTGAACGGACATAAACGGCCAACGTGCATGAATTATACCTTCGTTTGTCCCGTCGTTGCCATTTGAGAACCATTCTTGAAAACCTTTCGGGATTTTACCTACGGCAAAACCATGGTTTTGCGTAGTCAGAAAGTACTTCTCCGAACCGTCGTGTATTTTACATGGCTGATTTTGGCTACGGTGACCATATTTGAGTTTATACGTGTCGCCCCCGGCCGCTAAAGCAAGAATTTGGTGTCCTAAACAAATACCTAGAACCGGAGTATTTTTCTTTAATAAAGCCGCGACAGTAGCAATAGTCGATTTAACTATTTTTGGATCGCCGGGACCGTTTGAGACCACTACACCGTCATATGTTTTGTTATATTTTGTAAGATCAAAATCCCAAGGAACTACAGTCACTGTCGCACCATGCCTCACAAGTGAACGAACGATATTTCGTTTCTGACCGCAATCGATAAGTACAATTTTTTTCGTTTTTTTTGTGTTTTCCGGAGTCACAGTATAGACGCTTTTAGTCGAGACCTCGTCGACGATATTTATTACGTTTGGGTCATACCAGGGTATGTCTTTGTCAATAATTATTTTCCCGAGCATTGCGCCCTTTTCACGAAGTTTCTGTGTCAGGAGCCTCGTGTCTTTAATCTCAATTCCAGGCTTTTTTTCTGATTTCAACCACTCGCCAAGAGTTCGAGTTGAGCTTGGATGAGAATTGTCATCGATGTAAGTGGAGACCACGATACCGGCAACATTTATTTGTCTTGACTCCCATGATTGATTTTCCGGCACACCATAATTTCCTATGAGAGGATAGGTGAATATGAGTATCTGTCCGCGATAAGAAGGGTCAGTCATACTTTCCGGATAACCTACCATGCCGGTTGTAAAAACTACTTCGCCGGCAACCGAGGAGTGATGTCCAAAATTCATTCCAACGAAACTGCTTCCGTCCTGCATTACTAGTCTTGCTTGTTTGGATTTCATAAATATATTTCAACAGATTTCCCCATGATAAGCTGATTTAGATGTGATCCGAAATAGGAAAGAATTTTCTTGGCAGTGCCTACGATAAATGGTTTTTTTGAACGCATCGATATTTTAAATTTAAGGAAAATTATAAATTATTATTCGAAAAATTGCAATTAATATTTGAAATTTACTTCACTTTTTGAATAATTATTGAATTAATAAGATAAAAATGTTTTTTCAACAAGATTTCATATTCCGGCTCAAATCATAAAGAATACATTAAAATAAACTTGTAGTATAAATTTACTTTACTACAATTGTGATATGTCAACAGAAGAGAAAAATTCAAACAAAGAAATAGCAGAGCTTCTTCGTAAAGTTTCCGCTGCGTATGTTTTAAAGGGAGAAAAAGAAAATCGGTTTCGAATCATTGCCTATGAAAAGGCGGCAGACGCTGTCGAACATTTATCACGTGAACTTCGTGATGTCTGGCAGGACGGCAAACTTTATAAAGTCCCAGGGATCGGTCCTGGAATCGGGTCGAGTCTTGAGGAATATTTTAAAACCGGCGAGTCGCGACATTTTAATGAAATACTAAAAGGTATTCCGGAATCGGTATTTACACTCATGAAAGTCCCTGGCATTGGGCCTAAGAGAGCCTTTAGACTCGTGATGGAATTTGGACTTACAGAAAAAGAAACCGTGGTTGATGATCTACTTAATGTTGGTCGTGCAAATAAGATTTCAAGTCTAGAGGGATTTGGCCAAAAATCACAGGATGATATTATTGAGGGCTTGGAAGTTTATCAAAAACGCGACCGATTAGTGGAGCGCATGCCTTTGCCATATGCTTTAGACCTTTCTGAAGAAGTAATAAAATATCTAAAGGAAATGACTAAAGTCAAACGTGCAGATGCATTGGGTTCACTACGTCGTCGAGTTGCAACAATAGGCGATGTAGACATCGCGGTTGTTGCGGACGATCGAGACTCTAAAGAAATCGTGGCACATTTTTTAAAATATCCGGGACTACGATCAGTAGAGGGGGCGGGCGATGCAAAAGCGTCGATACTTGCCGCGGGCAATATACGTATAGATCTTCGAGTACAGAATCAGAAGAGTTATGGCTCTATGTTGGAATATTTTACAGGAAGTAAAGAACACAATATTAGACTTCGAGAGTATGCTTTGAAAAAAGGATATTCGCTTTCGGAGTATGGAATCAAGAAGGTAAAAAATGTCATTCCCGCGCAGGCGGGAATCCAGAAAAAAAATGGATCCCCGACCGTGCCTGACGGCAGGCAGGTCCGAGTCGGGGATGACAAGCAAATAATTGAATTCAAAGACGAGGAATCGCTGTATTCATTTTTAGGCCTTCAATATATTCCGCCCGAGATCAGAGAAGGTACCAATGAGATCGATTTTGCCAAAGTTAATCAGATTCCACATCCTGTTGAGCTTGAAAATATAAAGGGAGATTTTCATACACATTCGTCTTATGATCTTCAACCATCACACGACATGGGCTTAAATTCATATTCAGAACTAGTTGAAAAAGCGAAATCTTTAAAATATGAATATATCGGATTTTCGGATCATAATCCCAAGAAATCCAATCTTTCAGACGAGGAGATAGTGACCATCATGAAAAAGCGAAAGGAGTATATTGATAAAACTCTTTCATCATCAGACATACATTACTTTATAGGTCTTGAAGTTGACATTTTACCATCAGGAGAACTTGCCTTACCTGAAAAAGCATTCGACTATGTCGATTACCTTATAGTTTCACTTCATAGCTCTTTCACTATGAATAATGCAGAAATGACAAATCGCGTCTTGAAAGCATTATCCTATCCAAAAGTCAAAATTTTCGGGCACCCGACAGCGCGTCTTCTTGGAAAACGCGAAGGAGTAGAACTAGATTGGGACAAAATTTTTTCATTTGCCAAGGACCGTCACATAGCCTTGGAGATTAATTCCGCACCTCCAAGACTTGATCTTCCGGACACCCTTGTCCGTGAAGCAAAAGAAGCCGGAGTCAAATTTATCATTAATACCGATGCTCACAAAGTGGACCACATGGATTTTATGCAGTACGGAGTTTCGGTTGCAAGACGAGGTTGGCTGACTAAAAATGAAGTAATTAATACAAAACCTTTCAAGGAGATCAAAAATTGGCTAAACAAAACATGAAAATTATTCATTTCGACGTTGATACGGAACTAAACAAATACTTTGACGGTGAAAAATATCCATATACACTACAAGAAATAACTGACAAAAAAAAATTTTCTGAAGTTGAGTGTATTACTATCAAATCTTTCTCATATATAAATAAAAAGACGCTAGTTTTTTTCCCCAAATTAAAACTCATTGTCACCCGTACCGTCGGTATGGATCATATCGACTTGGATTATTGCAAAAAGATGGGAATAGTCGTAAACAATATTCTCGATTATGGTTCCTTTAATATCGCCGAACATGCATTTGCACTTTTACTGTCAGGAACAAGAAATATTATAAATTCGCAAAAAGAAATCCAAAAAGGGATTTTTTCCTATACTAACTATTTAGGGATATCATTAAAAAATAAACGCATTGGTGTCGTCGGAACAGGAAAAATTGGCCTTGAGGTAATCAAAAGAGCAAAAGGATTTGAAATGGAAGTTGTGGCTTACGATGTTTATAAAAATGAAAAAGCCGCAAAGAAACTCGATTTTCCATACATTACTTTAGAAGAATTAGCAAAAACTTCAGATGTTATCACTCTACATGCGCCTTTACTGGACAGTACGAAACACATGATTAATAAAAAAATTATCAGACTTATGAAAAAGGGAGTAATTCTTATCAACACTGCACGAGGAGGACTTATTGATACAAGAGCGTTAGTCAATGAGATTAAGAAGTTTAGATGGGTTGGTCTTGATGTTTTGGAAGATGAAGAAAAATTTACCAAAAAACATCCTTTATTGACGTTCGATAATGTCGTCATCACACCGCATATTGCATTTTATTCTGATGCATCGGTGAAAAAGATAGCGGAAGAAACAGAAAAAATCATTTATGATTTTTTACATAAAATCTAGGGCAATCCTAAACAATTGAGCAATTTGTTGTTATAAAGGTTCCTCCATAAAAGGACTGATTAGGTAAATTCATTTCATCATATCTATAAAAAGTAACTCTACTTTCGCTTAAAGAACTTAAGATATGGTAATGTTGCCAATTAAAAATTAACTGTGTAAGTCGATTGTTGTTTGTTAAAGTGTAAATGTCTTTTCGTTTTGTTTTTTCCCTTTCATTAAAATACAAGTAATCCCACATCAATTCATTATATTGTTCACGATCCTTTCTATAGGGATTATAATTAAAAAAAAGAAAATAGATATCCATTATTTTAGCCATAACTAAATTGTTCTTACCATTACGCCATTTCATTCCGACAGCCACGTCTTCATGTCCATCTTGAGCGTAAACCAGTGAATAAATCTGTCCATATTTACCATTAGTCTCCACTACTGGCGTTTGTAATAAATCAACTGCGTCATCCAATTGTTGTCTGCTGGGTTTTTCTACATGAAGAATATTTGCCGCAGCATTCCACTGATAAGAATCTTTGCTCACTAAATACCTTACAAGATTTTGAGCTTTGATTGCTGCTGCTTCATTATATTCCGGATATCTCTCTGAAAGAGTGGACGTCAGTAGACTTGATTGAATTAGCTGTTCAGTAATATTCATATATTACTGGCATAGTATATAATGACAGTATCAAGAGTTCAATATTTATACTGTTATGACAATTAAAGCAATACTTTTTGACATTGATGGAACACTTCTTGATACTCACGAATATGTCTATCAAGCCTTTGAACACAGTCTTAAAAAACATCACAAGCTTCTAAGTAGGAAAGAGATTAAAAAAATTATGGGTAAACCACTTGAGGAATGTTATCAGATTTTAACTGATCTTGACGATGTCGGGGATTTAGCAGATAGTCATCGTGAGTTTCAAAGTAAAAATTACCACCTTTCAAAGACATTTCCTAATACAGTACCAACACTCGAAGAATTAAAAAATAAGGGTTTTGCTATGGCCGCAATCACGACCCGCGCTCGCAAAACCGCCAAAAAAACACTCGAGGACGCCGGAATTTTACAGTACTTCAAATATTTCATCGGTTTCGAAGATGTCACTCGACCCAAGCCTGATGCAGAACCCCTTCTCAAGGCTCTCAAATTTTTAGAAGTATCACCAAAAGATGCAATTATGGTCGGAGACAGCGAAGTCGACGTTTATGCCGGAAAAAATGCCGGTACAAAAACTGTGGGAGTGACTTACGGATTTCATGGAGAACATATTACAAAAACCCATCCTGATTATGTTATTAGTGATATTAAGGAGCTAATTAAGATAGTTTATAGTTTGTAAGTTACGAGTATCAAGTTACAAAAAACTACACAAAAAGAAGACCTAAAAAGCTGAAGATCACAACAATTCCAGCAGCAAAACCAAATTTTAAAGCCATGTCTTTTTGGCCCTGAAAGTTTATGTAAATTGTTTTTGCCAGCAGGTTGACCGAATTTATCAATATAAAAGCAAGTACACCTGTATAGTAGTTAATCGATTTTCCTGAAAGCTCGGCAATGTTTATGGCGACGGCGTCAATGCCGGTAAACGCGGCAAGCGAAGCAGCGACCAAAAATCCCTGTTGTCCAAATAACTCAAGTGTAATCCTTGTTACAAGCTTGATACTGATATACAAAAAGGCGAAGAAGAGCGCTGGTTTTATTGAAAGTATGTTTTCATTGTGATGTTTTTGCACAAATTCTTCATTTTTGTTGTTTTTTGATAAGTACCAAAATATACTTCCTGCTATGGCAAATCCGACTATTAGAATACTTAGTGTTGGAAGAAGGTTAAAAATATAGATAGCGTTTAAGGGAAGAAGGACAATGATCGCTGGAAAAAAACTTGCCAATGTCGAAAACAGAGCGCCAGCAACTAGCGGCAAAGTCTTTTTTGTTTTTTTACTATGCGCGGCCAGTGACTGGGTGGTGGCCGTTGATGAAACAAACCCCCCAAGGATGCTTGTCAATATAAAACCGCGGCCTTTTCTAAACATTTTTTCAAGCATGTATCCCAAAAGATCAACACCGCTTATCACGGCAACGATGAGCCAGGTGAGAAATGGATTGATGATCGGCAAATTATTCCATGTTGCTGAAATGTTTACTGCTTTTAATATGCCTATCATGTAGGGAATTTCTTTAAGTGTAATTTCCCGATTGGGGAGAAATGGCAGAATAACCATCGCGATTAGAGCATAACTGATGATTGCCTTAAGATCCTGTTCATGCACGTCGTGAACAACGTGGGCAACACGTTCCTTGTTGGCAAGAATAATCATGAGCAGTACAACAAGAGAAAGGGTTAATCCGATGGGGAAAACCTCAAGTCCGATGAAGAGTCCGATTAGATAAGTGTATATTGTTGCAATTTCGGTCGTTATTCCGTATCTTTTCGATTGAAGACTGGTGAAAACATAGTGTGCGCCAATCAGGAACATTGAAGTGATTGTCAGAATCAAAAATAGGCTGAAGTAGTCATGGTAAAGTAAGCCGGAGATTGTTCCTAATGCTGTAGTTAATGCTAGTGTGCGCACGCCAATCGTTGGAGTATGTTCTTTTTCATATTTGTCAAGTTCGTGTTTTTCGTGAACCTCTCGCTCAAGTCCGACGGCAGCACCGATGCAGAGGGAAATTATCAATTTTAGGAATGTTGATAGCTCCATTGGATTTAGTATACAGAAAATGTTTCATTGTTACATATCTTTCATAATTCATACATGTGTTTATTTTGAAAATTAATAAGCCTTAATTACATCACATGAAGACTGTTGTAGTATTGATACTTGAGTAAAAATAGAATTACTCCTTAATATATTTTTGAGCACCGACAGATCCTTTCTTTCAGTTTTATATACTACATGTAATTTATCATACTTGATTTCTTCAAATTTATTTAGAATAGTAGTTCCGATTCTAACAGGTTTTTCTAAACTTGATTCTATTATCTGTTTTGCTTTCATCGGTGAAAGTTCTCTATTAAATTCAAATATAAGATCAGGACCTGTTTTAACATTTACATCGTATCCAACTCTTTCTAGATAAGAAATATTATTAAAATGATTTGTAAGCACTTGTTCAATAAATGATCTTCTTAATAAGTCTGCTTTGTCTATCTCGTTATCATCATATAGAGCTCTATATTCCTCACGAAGCACTTCAAATTGAGGTAAAGGTATGTCTACAGTATAAATACTGGTATTTGGGAGATAAATGCCTGTTACATTTTTAGGTTCAATTGAGATTGTCTCAACTTTTATGTCAGAATTTTTAAGTAAATCAACAGCATCAACTTTAGAAAAATCAGGATTAGTGGTATTAAGTTCTACTGATATTTCCCCTTTATTATAGAAAGTACAATAGTTTTCAGTTATGATTTTTTTACAGAAGAAATGTATTCCGAAGCAATAGTTTTGGGACTTAAAACCAGCACATTGACATTGATTTGCAATATATTTGTTTTCTTCTTCATCTAAGTAGCCACTCAATTTTGAAGGAAAAACTAGCATGACCATAAAAACGTATAAAATTATAATGACTGCAAAACCTTTCAGTCCTTTATTAATCAGATTATCAATAAGCTCAAAAAGTCCATGAAGTATCACTCCTGCAATAACAAATTTAAATACAATAAATAGTGTATTTAAAAGGTCATCAAAATAAAGAGAGAAGATATTAATTATTTGTGACAGTAATAAAGGAAAGATAATTATGAAGGAGAGAAGGTAAGCAAAAATTACATTAATGATTCTTCTACGGCTCGGATAACTTTTGATAAATTTTAAAGCAAGTAGCTTTACAATGATGCCAAATGTAATAATAAGGAAATAAGCTCTAATAAAAAAAATAAAAATATCCTCAGCAGATGGAATTACAAATCCCAAATCAGACATAGATTAAATATAGCATTTTCGGAAAGAATAGGTTACCAGATGCGGAATGCTACTAAGCAACTTATTACATCCTTTTAATAATTCGTGCGTTATAATATGCGCATGTTGAAACTGGCAGAAGAGATACTTGACAAGATACCCAAAGTAGAATACGCGGATGTGCGGATAGTTGATCAGGAAAACGAGGACATTGCTACAAAAGATGGTATTGTAGAAGCTCTTGCATCAGGACATTCGCTCGGTTACAACGTCCGAGTACTACATCATGAAGTCTGGGGATTTGCCGCATCCAACGATTTTTCTGCAAAAGGAATTGACGCAACAATCAAAAAGGCAATGGAAATTGCCAATTCTTCAGCAAAATACAAAACCACAGACGTCGCCTTGGATTCTCAAAAATCAATAACCGCATCCTACAAAACCCCTATTAAAGAAGATCCATTTAAAGTTCCTCTTGAGGAGAAAATTGATCTTTTATTGAAAGCAGACCAGGCTCAAAAGGTGAGTCCCAAAATTGTTATTTCTCAATCGACATATCAAGCAAATAAAGAACGAAAATATTTTGTCTCAAGTAATGGTTCAAAGATAGATCAGGAAATTATCTGGACTGGCGTAGGTATAGAAGCTTCGGCAGTATCTGGCGCCGAATTTCAAAATCGTTCTTACCCCAATTCTTTTCGCGGTCAAAACCAAACACAAGGATTTGAACTTGTGCGCGAACTTGAACTTGAAAAACATGGCGGTCGGGTCGCAAAAGAAGCAGTAGATTTATTGTCGGCAGATTTATGTCCAAGTGGAGAATTCGATCTCATTTTAGATGGTAATCAACTTGCATTACAAATTCACGAAAGTTGTGGGCATGCGGTAGAGCTTGATCGTGCACTTGGATATGAAGCTTCATATGCCGGTACAAGTTTTTTGACACCGGAGAAATTATTTAATTTTCAATACGGATCACCGATAGTCAATCTCACAGCCGATGCCACGATTCCTCACGGACTTGGTACATTTGGATATGACGACGAAGGTACAAAAGCACAGCGAACTTATTTAGTAAAAAAAGGCATTTTCCAAGATTATATTACTTCTCGTGAAACTTCAGTTGAACTTCAGAAAATTAATCCAAAATACAAGAAAAATAGTAACGGTACTGTTCGCGCCTCATCTTGGAGTAGATTGCCAATGATCAGAATGACAAATATCAATCTTGAGCCAGGGGGAGAAGAGGGCACAGGAAAAGGCTGGAAACTTAAAGATCTTATCGCGGATACAAAATATGGAATTTTTATGTCGACCAATCGCTCATGGAGCATCGATGACAAGCGTTATAACTTTCAGTTTGGAACAGAAATCGGCTGGGAAATAAAAAACGGCAAACTTGGACGCATGCTCAAAAACCCGACATACCAGGGCATTACTCCACAGTTTTGGAACAGTTGTGACGCTATCTGTGGACGTCCGGAGTGGACGGTGTGGGGAACTCCAAATTGCGGTAAAGGTCAACCGAGTCAGGTTATGTACACCGGCCACGGTGCCAGTCCGGCACGTTTTCGAAAAGTAAAAATCGGAGTTGTAAATTGGTAAACATATGCAGGGAGAAAAAAATTTAAAACAAATTGCTGACAAAGTATTGAAGTTTTCAACAGCTGAAGAAACTGAAGTGCTGCTTTTTGTCGGAAATAATTCATTGACCCGTTTTGCTAATAATCAAATTCATCAAAATGTGGCTTGGCATGATCTTGGCATCTCGATTCGCATTGTTAACGATAAAAAAATCGGAGTTGCCTCAACTAATGCATTTGATGACGAATCATTAAAAAAATTGGTTGATAAAGCGATTGAGCTTGCAAAGTTGCAAAAACCTGACAAATATTTTATATCACTTCCGGATAAAAATAAAATTCCAAAAGTAAAAAATATTATTTATGACGCAAAAGAAGATGAGCTTGCTAGGGGAGTTTATACAGTTATTAAAAAGGCAAAAATAAATAAACTGACTGCTTCAGGAGCTTATGCAAATGATAATTCAGAAATGGCCGTTGCCAACTCGCGAGGTGTTTGGGCATATCACGCAGGATCTTCATGTAATTTATCGACTATCATTTTGGGTAAGTCATCAAGTGGATTTGCGGCAGATGTTGCTCGTAAAGTCAAAGGTGTGGATGCTGAAAAAGTAGCAAATATAGCCATCAAGAAAACACTCGACAGTACAGAGCCTCAAGATATTGATCCCGGAGAGTACGAAGTAATTCTTGAACCACAAGCGGTATCTGAAATGTTGGCATTTTTCCAGTGGTATGGTCCAAATGCTCGTATTTATCATGAACAAGCAAGTTGTCTTTCGGGACAAATGGGAAAACAGGTGTTTGGAGAAAATATTACGATCATAGACGATCCTTTTCATCCCGATATTTTTCCAATGCCGTTTGATTATGAAGGTCAGCCAAAAAAGAAATTGACCATCGTTCAAAACGGAATCCTAAAAAATATTGCTTACGATTCTTATTATGCAAATATATATAAAAAGAAAAATACCGGTCATGCATTACCGGCACCAAACACGATGGGACCGATACCATTGCATTTGTATATTAAACCAGGTAATAAAACTAGGAAAGATATGATCAAATCAGTCAAAAGGGGATTACTCGTGACACGGCTTTGGTACGTCCGAGTTTTAAATCCAAAAACTTTAAATGTGACTGGCATGACTCGCGATGGAACATTTCTTATTGAAAACGGAAAGATAGTGAAACCGGTTAAAAATTTGCGTTTTAATCAAAGTATTCCAAAAGCTTTAAATAACGTTGTTTCGATAGAAAATAAATTGACCCGCCTTGCCAGTTTTGAAGGTGAACTTGTGAATCTTATGCCGACACTTCACATCAAAAAATGGCAATTTTCAAGCGGAACTCTTTTCTAAATTATCAGTTAGGAGAATTTACAACATGGTTAAAAAAGAAAATGTAAAAACAACAAATATCATCAAAGGGTCTCCGCAAGACACACTTAATACGACTCTCTCACATCTCACAAGCTCACATGATGCAGCATTTGTTTTTTCTGAAAAAGGTGCATTTTTAGGGGTGGTAAATCCATATTATAGTCTTATTCATTCATCATTCCCAGGAACGACAAAAATCGAACATTGCCTTTTTCACCCTCCGCGCATCATCATCAACGATTCTCTTGAACGGGTTTCCAAGATGATGATCGAGTCCAAAATTCATTATCTGCCGGTTTTTGATGGAGAAAATAAATTTATAGGTATTATGACGGCAAGAAGAGTTTTAAATCTGTTAAAGGATCTTACCGTTTCCAGACTGAGTCTCGGTGATGTGCTCCTGAACAAAAAAAGGCCATTGGTGACTCTATATGAACATGATACGATCGCACAAGCCTTACATTTATTTAAAGAAAATAAAATTTCAAAACTTGTAATCATTGATAAAAATATGAAGCTGCAAGGTGTTTTGACTTATTACGACCTGATTCCATATTTGATGGCTCCGGGTGTACGCAACAATCGAAGTATGCGTGCCGGTGAAAAAGAACAGTTTAATAAGATGAAAGTGAAAAACTATGCCAAGCCCACAGTAATTGCACTTCATGAAAATGCTAAAGTCAGTGAGGCTATAGAGCTTATTCTTACACGTTCAATAGGTAGCGTCATTGTCGTTGATCATGAATCGCATCCAATCGGTATTGTTACAACACGTGACATCATGCAACTTATTCAAAAAGGCAAAGTACCCAAAAAAATTGAAGTCTCAACAAAACACAACGAATCCAGATACAAAAAATTAGAAACGGATCTTGAAACATTTGTACGTTCGCATATAGCCAAAGACAAGAAGGTTCGTAGCGCAAGAGTACGTTTTGATATTGAAAAAAACGGCGGTCTTTTTAAGATCTCAGTTTTCCTGGAGCCGGAACAAGGTGAAGTGCGAGTTTTTGAACGCGAAGGAAAGGATCCGGTAAAACTGGTTAAAGAAATAAAACAGGCGATTAGAAATCAGTAATGCTTTTTGTTTATAATTGTTCATTATGACGATTTTAATCACAGGCGGGGCTGGATTTTTGGGACTGCATCTTGCACATTTTTTCATAAAAAAAGGTTGGCACGTAAAACTTTTTGATGTTGCTCCATATCCAAAAGCGGAGTATCCGTCGTCTGTTGAATGTTTGACAGGTAATGTCCGCAACAAAAAGTCTCTCGCAAAAGCCATGAAGGGCGTTGAAGTTGTCATACACGCTGCCGCCGCATTACCACTTCAAAGTAGTCAAGAGATCATGAGAACCAATGTCCAAGGCACTAAAAATGTCCTTGAAACATGTTTGAATTTTCATATCAAGAATGTAGTCTATATTTCTTCAACCGCCGTATATGGAGTGCCCGAAAAACATCCGGTTTATGAAGACGATCCGCTTGTGGGTGTTGGGCCATACGGACAAAGCAAGATAGACGCAGAGGAACTTTGTAGGATGTATCAAAATAAAGGCCTTATCGTAACCATTATCCGGCCAAAAACTTTTGTCGGGACACATCGGCTTGGGGTTTTTGAGATTTTGTTTGATTGGATCAAAGATAATAAAAAAATCCCTCTTATCGGATCGGGCAAAAACAGATATCAACTTCTTGAGGTTTCAGACTTGGTTTACGCTATTTATAGTTGTATTTCTCATCAAAATAAAAAAGCGATTAATACTGTTTTCAACGTCGGAGCTTCAAAATTTAAAACCGTGCGCGAAGATTTGCAGGCAATGTTTAAAAACGTCGAATCAAAATCAAAAATATTGCCGACACCTGCTTTTCCGATAAAAACTGCACTTATGATTTTTGAATATCTGAAGCTTTCACCACTTTACAAATGGGTCTATGCGACTGCCGATAAAGATTCTTTTGTCTCGATTGACAAGATCATGAAAGTCACCGGCTGGAGACCTCGGTACTCAAACACCGAAAGCTTAGTGAAAGCATACCGCTGGTATGAAGAACATTATGATGAGATCAAGTCCCGTGGTTCTGGGACGACGCATACTGTAGGCTGGAAGCAGGGAGTGTTGGGACTTTTTAAGAAGTTTCTGTAATTTATTTTTGCTATACAGTCTTCATTCCAGATTCCCTGCCTGCCGGCAGGCAGGTGCCGCTCGCCGCCTCGAAAAATGCGTGAAGATAGCCCGCATTGTTTCAAGGTCTCTGGCTCGCGCCACCTGTTCCGCGTAATGTTTATAATAGATTTTATCTAGTTGCTTTAATCTAGCAAATATGGTATGAAAAATGCGATTGTTATCTTTTTTATAATCGTTTTATTGGCCATTTTTTTCCGTTTTTATCAACTCGGTGCAAATCCGGCCGGATTTTTTACCGATGAGGCAAGCATTGGTCTCAACGCTTATTCAATCCTGCAGACAGGTGCCGACACATACGACCGTCCATTTCCGGTTTATTTTGAAGCGGTTGGTGATTATCGTGATCCGGTGATGATCTATTCGTCGGTACCTATTATTGCCTGGCTTGGTCTCAATGAATATTCGGTCCGATTTGTCAGCGCAATCTATGGTGTTGCCGCAGTCATCATGATCTATTTTCTGGGATGCCAGATTGGTGGACAGAAAGTCGGCCTCTGGTCAGCATTTTTACTTGCTATATCTCCTTGGCATGTGCTTTTCAGTCGGGTCGGTTTTCAGCTCATAGCTAGCATTTTCTGGCTCATTTTTGGCTTGTATTTTTTCCATAAATCTTTTAAGAATTATCACTGGTTTGCATTGGCGCTATGTGGATTTATCCTAACTTTTTTCTCATATAGTTCGATTAAATTGTATTTAGCTGTGTTACCGATATTGTTTCTTATATCACGTCCACACGAGCTACTTACTCTTTTAAAAAAATGGCAGATATGGACTATGACGGCGGTCGGGATCGCTGTTGTTATCATTTTGATTTACCCATATCTTTTGGATGGCACATTTTTTAAACGCTGGCAACAGGTTGAACGGAAAGATTTTAATGTTCAGAAAGTTGCTCAAAGTTATATTAATCACTTTTCACCGGTTTTTCTTTTTGAAAAAGGCAACAGCGAGTTTCCCGATGAAAGTGTCCAGAGACATTCAATACATGGTGTGGGGGAGCTTTACTGGTTTCAGGCACCGTTTTTGATCTTGGGTATTGCTTTAATAAGTTTTAGAAAAAGCTTAAAAAAAAATTATCTTTTTTATCTTTCGTTTCTGATTATTTATCCCTTGGGATCGATATTTACCGAGGTGGTGCCGCAGGCTACAAGAGCAAGCGCCGGCATTATTCCTTTCCAGATCATTACTGCTGTTGGGATCACGGAGTTTTTTGCATTGATACGCAAAAAATCATTGCTTGTTACAGCTCGTGTCATGGTTGTACTCGTTGTTGTATTCTCGGTTATTCATTTTTTCTTTGCACTAAAAAATTATCCTTTAAAATCAGCCGATTACTGGGGCTGGCAGTACGGATATCGCGACGTCATAAGTTACTTTAAGTCAAAAGAAGCTCAATATGACGATCTTCGTATTACACACCGTTACAACTCCGGAAGTGAGTTATTAAATTTTTACAGCACTATTATTAACTGTAAAAAATGCAGCGTCATGAACAATCCGATCGAGATTGATCAAAAAAGAAAACAGATTTTTGCTGTCCGATTTGACGATCTTAATGAAGCAAGGGAGCGTTATCCTAAGTTAAAATTCCACACGCTTGAAAGAATTTATCTGCCAAATGGCTTGACTGAAATCTGGATCGGCGAGTTCAGACCTTTTCAAAAATTATAATTTTGGGATGATCGTATACTGTGAATGACTCATCAGCCGCATCATCTATGATCTCCATTTTCCAGGGACCTATTTGGAAGGTAGGATAACTCGTGAATTCAGCGACCTTTTTAAATCCCAATTTTCCGGAAAAAAGATCACTGTAATACTTTGAAGTCAATGGAAAACAGAACTCGTATTTGTCGCAGTCATCTAGTTTTTGAAGCGGAACATAAAGACGATTAGATGCGATCACGATGTAATCGCTGCGATTTAGTTTTTCATTTAATAATGACCATTTAACTTCATTATCTGGCCGATCATAAAGTGTAAGTTCAACATATTGGTAAGGAACCCTGTCATTTACCGGCACGCGGTCGTCCCAGTGTTCTACAGCGATTGAAGCACCTTGTGGAACGTTCTGATTTATCCACTCACTGGCCAAAATGCGGGTAGGACGATGATTATAAATTTTGATAAATGCCGATGTCCATACCGCAATTAAAAGAAAGATCAACGAAATTACAATGATTTTTTGAATTGCTCTCAAATTTTTTGAGGCAAGACCAAGTCCATAACCTGCTACAAGAACAAAAAAAGGATACATTGGTAGCATATATCTCATAAATTTAACTGCAGACCGTCCGATAAACAAAAAATACCACATGTACCAGGCGTAGAAAAAGATTAATATTGTTAATTTTTGATTTTTGATTACTGAATTCAGAAAATTGTTTGTTAGAGTTTTAATATTCACTTTGACTATTTGTTCATAAAGTCCAAGCAGAAAAAGTACAAAAATGAACGGTCCCAGGCCCCACACAGCAATATTTTTAAGGTAATATACATACGGTATCGAACCTACATACTGCAAAGTGTAGGGAAAGATGTAAGCATTGCTGTTCATGGCTATTTGTACTTTAATATCGGAAATAAATCTGTCATAAAGTAAAAAAGCATATGGCATAAACAAAAAGGTAAAAATCACAGCTGTAACGATGAAGATAAAAATTTGACCATATGGGATAATCTGAAGGAAATTTTGTATTTTGCCTGCCTGCCCGCGAGGCAGGTATTTCGTATTTCTAAAATAGGGAAGAGCAATAGCCGTCAAAATTAACGGGATAAAAATCGCCGCAGTAACTTTTGTAGTTATTGCTGCGGCAAAAAAAACTCCTATAAAAATCGCTGTCTTTTTATTTGGGTTTTGGAGATATTTAACGATAAGATAAATCAGCATTGTAATGAAAAGATTCAAAAATACATCTACCACAAAAAAATGCGTGTTTTGAATCGGAAAAAATGCCAACGCATACAAAAAAGATGAGAGAAACGCCATGAACCCATTCTTGAAAAGAAGCAGCGAGATGCGATATATCATTATCAAAACGATCAGGTCTACAAATATCGACATACTTCTTCCCACATAAAGCATGCCATCGTAAGTCGCAATGTGAGAGCCAAAAATGCTATCTGTAATCTGACTTAAACCTTTAAGTAGGTAAACAGGAAGCGAACCATAGTTAAAAAAGTCAGGATCAAGTCTCGTAAAAAAATTTATCCTCTCTGCTACAATCATCAGCATTCTTTCATCGGGATGGAAGTGATAACCTTCGTCCCAGTTTAGCCCATGAAACCGAAGCAAAAACCCGACTAAAACTACAATTAAAACTGGAATAAAAGTAATTTTTCTAAACATGATTTTCTATGTAGTCCATAGCCTTTTGTAACGATAAAAATTTTGGATTGTAATCTAGACTCTGATCAAACAGATTAGTTATCCAGATACAACGGGCATTGGTTGTTTTATTAATATGCTGTACGATGTCGAAATTATCCTCAATAAAATAATCCAGTTTCAATTGTTTAATTTTTTCTTCTTTAAAAATATGTGGTTGTAAATCGTTTTTATTATGATAGACGGCCGCAAACGTAATATCTTTATTTAGTTTTTTTATCCATTGATCGAAATCTGTTTTCAGACAGTCATAGCGACTAGTTACTATATATGCCTTAATTTTTTTCTTTTTAACCAAATCGTCTATTTTTTCAACACCTTGAGCGATAAATAGACTTGACCAGTGAACCAGACGCCAAAGTATTTTTTCCGGATGTGATTTCGGGTAGTAAAAATTTACGCTGTTATTTAATTTTTTTTTAGGCAATAGTTGTTTGAGAGTGACTGTCAGAGGTCGAAATATTCGGGCTGGATTGTAAAGTAGTACGCCGTCAAGGTCAAAGCCTATCCGAAGGGGATTTTCCTGATTTTTATGTGGCATATTGCATTATATAAGAACGTTGATTATCAAAGAAATTTTATTATACTTGAAACATTAAGTTGTCACTTATTTTATATGTTACCAGTAATTCTTGATTTTGGAGTCTTGAAAATCTATACCTACGGGGTTTTTCTGGTGCTCGCCTTCTTATGGAGTACATTTATACTTTGGAAACACGTAGCACTTACTTCTTTCCATGAAGACGAGGTTTTCGATGGGGTATTTATCGGTCTTTTTGGAGGCTTGATTGTTGGAAGAACTGCATATGTTTTACTCAATTTTGAGACCTTCAAATTTAACATACTTAAAATGATACTCATAAACGGTTACCCGGGAATTCATGCGGTTTCGGCAATAATTGGCTTTTTTATTTTTGTTTATTTTTTTACCAGTGTCCGAAATATCGGATATCTTAAATTTGTTGATTATATCGTCACGCCTTTGCTGCTTGCGTTTGCGATAGTGAAACTTGGAGGATTTTTTTCGGGTAGTGAAATTGGGGCACAAACTAAATTTTTTATTTCCCTAAAGTATCCACAACTGGATGGTCAACGTCATTTAACCGCACTGTATGAAAGTATTTTTTATTTTTTGGGCGCAGTTTTTTCTTATAATCTCCTCATGTATATTAGAAAGGAGAAGTTTTATGAAGGATTTAACCTGATCTTTTTTATATGGTACATATCGCTTGTGATCACTTTATTTGATTCTCTAAAATCATTTAGAATTATAATATCAGGTGTGAGTTTTGATATGGTTATAAGCAGTTTAACCCTATTGACAATAAGCGGGTATTTCGTCTATTATTTTAGGACTTATTTGTTAGGTTTTTTTAAATTAAAAAACAAACACAAAAAAAGCTAAAAAAGTTTATAATCAATAACATTTATGAAACCAAATATCTTAGAGAAAATTAAAAAAAGTCTATTGGACGAACTTGATAAGATAAAAAAACAGATATCCGAACTTCAAGCTGACGACCCTTTTAACGATCCGGAGCATGTAAATAACAATGCTGCAGTAGACCATGATGTACGAGAACAAGAAACTCATCAGCGAATAGAGGCGGAAATCGATACTATAAAGGAACGTCAACAAGATATACGTATAGCTCTACAGCGCATTGAAAAGGGTAGATACGGATATTGTAAACGGTGCAATACAAAAATTCCGTACGCACGGCTGGAGCTAATCCCAGAGACAATTTACTGCGTCAAGTGTGAGTCAGAAATCAAAACATGACCAAAACAGAAGTATGATAGAGTAGAGACATGAGAGTAAGGTATGTTTACATAATTTTGGTTTTGTTTGTTGGTGGTTATTTATCTTTTAAATTCGCACAGATCTTCGGTGATTCATTGTTTTTCAAAAATAAAGACAGGATCAACATGGTCATATATGGTCAGCAGAGCGCTCTTTATTCTATAGATACAAATGAAAGCAGGCATTATGTTCTTTATTTTCCTCCAGACTTGAAAATGCAGGTTCCTGGAGGATATGGAAACTATCGGGTAGGTTCTCTTGGTAAACTTGCAAAATTAGATGGTAATCAGGATATTTATAGAAAAACATTTGCATTTGCCACAACTGCATTTGTAGATTATTATTTTTATCCCGCAGGTCAAGAAGTTTACTATGGTGAAAAAGTGTCAAAGACAGTTACACAGCCATCGTTTTTCGATTTCATCAAGTATCGCAGTAATGCAAGCATCGTTGATAGAATCTATTTGCTATTAACTTTTTTTCGCATAAATCAGGCAGACATTACACTTATTGATTATCTCGAAAGGACAAATAGTGCTAAAAAAGATATCTTTTTTCAAGAGGAGTCATTTAAACAAGAGAGTATTGGTCTTTTGTTCCAGAAAAAATACAGAACCGAACACAAAAGCGTCCAAATACTTTACGATGATCGTTACCAGGTTGCAAAAAACATTGCCAGTTTACTGGAGGGAAATGGTATCAGAGTGAACGATATTAGTATAAACTTCATTGATAAGAAAAAATGTCTTCTTATCGAGGATAGACCAGACTCAAATCAATTCTCGAGTACTGTGGTAGACATGGCCGATTACTTTGATTGTTCTATTGTAAAGGGTAAAACCGACGTTTATGATATAATTTTTGTGCTCGGTAATATTGAGGACGATTGGGAAGTAGTATAAGTTTAAAAAATCATGATAATAATTGTTGTAATGGTACTTTTTGTTATTTCTCTAATAATGGCTTTTTATTCTATGAAGGATTTTCATACTCCACAAGAGATTTCACGACTAATTTCGCTTCGTAAAATCAGAGGAACTATCATCTTTTTTAAAGACAAAATAACCCATTATTCTTCATCTTCCTCTTCAACATCAACATAATTTTTGAGATCTTCTTTGTCCTCTTCTTGTTCAAAATCTACCCATTGATCGTCCTCGTCAATTTCACCAGAATCTTCATGCTCTCCGTCTGTACTTTCTTTCTCCTCATTTTCAATCTTTTGTATGTCGTTTAGCATGGTATGAGGATTTGAGGGAAAAGAGGGGTAGTGCTTCACCTTCTTGCCTTTTGAGATTTCGACAACAAAAATTGCAACCTGGGTAAGATCAATTTCCTTTATATATGTTTTATAGCGACTCGACTCTTTGATGAAATAGAGGAGACGTTTTGAAATATCGTCAGGTAGTGTACCAATATATTCATTATCCATTGAGCGTACTTCTAGTCGGCGTTTTTTTGATTTCAGCTTGATCTCAACGCCGACACTAAGACCGGCTAGGTCTTCTTTTTTCCCGAGATTTACTAGCTGAACTGTTCGGGTTTTTCCGGGAACTTCGAGAAATAAATCTGGGTCAAACTTATTGGTATTGTTTGTTTTTAATTTTTTTTTCTTTTCGAGGATCTGAATTTTTTCAAGATGTTCAGTTGCGATATTGTTTTTTGGTTGTAAACGAAGTGCCTTACGATAAAATTTCTGGGCATATTTTAGATCGCTGACCTGTAGATAGGCATAGCCTAACCGTAAACAGGCGTCGATATTGCGAGAATCAATTTTTAAAATATGTCGATTATGTTCAATAGCTTCTTGCCAAAAACCACTTATAGCTGCATCGATAGCCTTTTGTTCCAAAATTTCTTGGGGTGTCATTTCACTTGAGTATAAGAAAATTAGCGGGTATGTCAAGGGTGAAATCTGCTCGACAATATTTTATACTATGAAGCTATGAACGTTATTCAAAATTTGCATGAAGACGTCTATAAAAGATGGTTCCGATTTGTCAATTTTATTCCAAAACGTATAAGGATCGTCATCGCAACTGGAGTAATGACGCTTGTATTTCTGCTCTCAACATTTTTTTCATTTGGAGACACATGGTGGATGTTTATTTTTCTGATTGGTGCGGCAGCTTATCTAACGGCCTACTTGGCAATATTTGAAGGTATTGATAAGGTCGAGTGGTACATGCTTTTTATCATGCCGATCTTATTTACACTCGCAGCCTATCTCTTTTACTTCCTACTGCCGGTAAGGTGGTTGACAAGACTTCCTTTTGTAATTTTGTTTGCGCTTGTTTACTATGCAATCTTACTTACAGAAAACATATTTAACATTGGAGTAGAGAAGAGTCTTCAATTGTATCGAGCTGCATTTTCGGTAAATTATTTACTACATGTTTTAGTGATGTTACTTTTAATGCAAGTAGTTTTTTCTTTCAAACTACATGCATTTGTGAATGTATTTATTGTTTTTATAATCGCCCTGTTATTATCCATACAACTTTATTGGACTGTCAAACCCGATGCAAAGTTTGACAAAAATTTGTTTTTGTATTGCGCGTCAACAGCGATTCTACTTTCTGAAGTCGTGACGATATTGTCATTTGTTCCATTTAAGACAAATGTAGCCTCTCTTGTAGTCACTACTATTTATTATAGTTTAACGGGAATTTTATACCATCACTTCGATGGAAGACTCTTCCGTAATGTCATTCGTGAATACCTGTTTGTTGCCTTTTTTGTATTTTTTATCGCTTTTTTGACCCTACGTTGGTAAAAGTTTATTTGAAATTATTTTCTTCGTCAAAAAAAAATATGCGCCATGACAAAGTAGAGAAGAGAGGAGAGAGAGTGTTTTGTTACAAATAAAGAAATATTCACGAACGTGAATAATATATCCTATAGTATTTTATTTTTATTTTATTATAAGGTAAATAAACGTTTGTTTAAAATTCAAATTAAACATATCACTGTGTATCATATAGTGTGGATAACTCTATCACACACTCTATATTAATGATAATTTAAGCTCAAAATTCTATCTTTAGAACTTTATAACAGTCTAAATATAATGTTTTTTGTTAATAAAATAAGAGATTTTTAAGCTCAAAATTGGTATTTTAGAATATTATAACAGTCTAAATCATAAGCAATCTGAACCTTTCAATTCCAAAAAATCTTCCATAAAGGCTTTGCGACAGCCCAATTCTTACAATAATGCGGTAATTCAAATTCTTTCTTTAATATTCAACAAACACTAAACCTCTGCTTAAGCACTCTTCCTGGAAGAGAGGTAAAATAATCGGAAATAGGCAGAGTTTATATGGAACAATAAATAAAATAAGACGTAAATAAAATCGTGTAGTATTTCTGTCTATTTGAATATTACTACACTTTATGAAATACATAAAAATAACCGATACAAGAAGTAAGAGAAGTAAATATACATAACGTCGTAAATTGCATCTTTTACGACGTTAACTTCAAAACATGGCGGAGAAGTGCATTTTTTTTGATTTTTTTACTTTTTACAAAAACTCCTTTTTTATTTTTTATATTGCTTTTAATTTATTAATCCGCATCACCTTGTGTCCCGACCATAAGTCTGGTCTATTTTTGTTTTGGCCACTGCCCTATTTAGATTGTTGTGAAGGTATAAATCGTTATTTTTTTCAAAATTCCCTACTCTCTTATATTCCCCGACGCCAAGCTAGATATTTATCAACTGATGAGCTAATGAAGTAACCGCTTTTGGCAACAACGTAATCATGAGTAGGTACGTAGTCGACCTCAAATCCGCCAAATCCTTGCTTAAACAGAGTCAAGCCTTTCCATGATGTAGGTGTGCGGCCGGGTTTATAAATTCCATAAAAATTGTAGTATCTACATCCACGCCGTTTTGCCTCCAAAATCGAATGCCATTGCAAGTCATATGTTACAGGATATGGTGAGTGAACCGAAGCACCTTGGTGATAAAAGCCTGAAGATTTTGTAAAGAGGACTAATGAGCCGGCTTGAAATATTGGCAGGCCTTCCTGGGCAAATTTTGAGGGTACTTTGCCTAGAAAAAAAAGAGAATTCTGATCTGTATTAAATGCCTGAAACTCTTTCAGTATAAATTGCTTGGGATATGGAGTAAAACCTTCACGATTAAAAGTTGCTTCATACAATTTCCAAAATTCATTAAAGGCAGATTCATCATTATATTTTGTAACTTTGATATTTTCTTTTATGCTTTTGCGAATTAAGTAGCGAGTAGTTTTGCGCATGCCTTGCAAAATTTCATCTTCATTTTGAGTAATATCTAAAACCCACATGGTTTCAGCATGAATATAAATTGGTGATTTACGATACCCAAGTTTGGCAAAAAGTTTATTATTTTCCGGATTATTGGTAAAAATCGGAGCGACCCTAATAAATGAAAATCCTTGTTCTTGAGCAGCTTGTTTGAGATAACCGGTCAGAGAATTGAGGCCTTCGGTCACTGTATCGATTTTATTCTCATTTATAGAAACTGATAATTTTGTTTCGTGAATATGAAAAAGAGGACCGTGGGGAATAAACAAAAATTTACCTCGTTTTGAGCGTATTTTGATAGTTAGAGCTATCGCAATGAGATCGTCTTTATGATATATACCCAGCCTCATGATCTTGTATCCTAAAGATTTCTGAAACTCACCCCAAGCCCAGGACTGATGAAATGACGGCGACCCAACCTCACTAAAAAATTTTTCCCAGACGTTTTTGGCGGTTATTTCATTGATTACCATATGATTTACTCAAGTTTGATTTTTCACCAGATCGACGATCTTGCTTGCTTGGAATAAAGACACCTGTGTAGGTAAATTAACAACTTCATTCACAATCTTTTCCGCAACTGGACAACTTCCTTTTTTATAGTTTGTCTTTGACATGTCAAAGCTCTGTGGTCCTACTATTTGATCATACCACTGGCCAAACATCATACCTTTTTTTTTGGCTTTTGCAATGAATTGAGATCTATCTTTAATACAAAATGGGTATCTGATTAATGCCAGATCTTTAATTTTCGAATTAAAAGATTTACCGTAATAGTTTGATATTACCGTTCTTTTTTTAACAACGTCGTTAAATGTTTGGAACTGCGAAAGCAAAAATATTGCGCAAATATTTGGAAATGATTTCAAAAAAAGTAAATCAAAAAAACCCTTTTTTTCAAGCTTTGTAACTTCCGGCGTAAATATGCCCAAAAACCTTGCAATCCCATGAATGAGTTTTCCCAGACCGATTGAGTAAGTTTTTGTTATTATAAAGCTCCAAAATTTATATAGAAGCAACTTAATAAGGAAGATCGATCTTGGATTTTTTAAATTCTTATCAATTTCATGAAGATTGGCATCGAGGCGTTTATATTTAGTAACGATGGCGCCACCAAAAACACTGGAAATAAATTTAGACCGACCGAAGGACATAAGTAAATTAAATCTCTCTTTATTGCTTTTAAAAAGAGTAAAATCCGCCCCGTGTGCAATATCTTCAATAACAACGATGTTATTTTCTTTCGCAAGATCCAGGATCTCTGTTCGGCTCTTTGGAGTAATGCCATAAGTATGTTGCAGTATCAAAACCTTTATTTTGGTGGTAAGCTTTTTTTTAAAATCTTGTATGTTCATGCTGTAATCATCGGAGTTGATATCGATGTATACCGGTTTCAGACCAAGTTTTTGGATCGGAAGGACGACCGCGGCACAGGTGAAAGCTTGGACGAGAATTTCGGTGTTTGGTTGAAGGGACAGAGATTTTAGAAAATAATACAACGCACTCCTGCCAGATAAATAAAAGTGTATCGAAGTGTCTGATGAAAAAAATTTTTGTCTTATTCTTTGTTTGAGTTTTGCTGTTTCGCCGCCGTGATGCCATTTCCATGGCAGAAAAAAGTTTTTTAGTGCCGTCAGAGAATCCTGAAATTTTTCATTAGGAGCAAAATCGGTGAGAATCATATTTATATCAATAAAGTGTTTATAATTTTTTCTGGAAATCGACCTTCGACAAGAACAATTGTATGTTTATTTAATATCGATAGTAGTGAACGTTGTAGTGCTGTAACGTCGTTAAATGTTTTAACTAGATTTTTACTATCTAAATCCGCAAACAATTTGTCGGTGGTAAAGATGCGAATATCAGTTTCATAAAGCTCGTGCAGGATGCGTTCGTATGAAGACTTCTTCTCTACTCCAAGCTCGATAATGCCTTGAGAAATGACAACCTTATTTTTATGAGAAAAATTTCCTAATACTTTTATTGCCGCCACAAATCCATCTACGTTTGAGTTTACAGAGTCATTTAATATCGTCGCTTTTTTTTCCCCTTTGTGAAGCGAAAGTTTGCCTTCCAAGGGAGACATTTTTGCTATTGACTTAATGATTGTCTTTTCTGTCACTCCAAGGTCAAGTGCAAGTGCGACAGCCGGTAATAAATTGTTGACATTATGTTTTCCCAGCAGCGAAGTTTGTGCTACGAAATGCCAACTTTTATAATGGATGACAAACTTTGTCTGTGTGGGTTTATTTTCAAGCACACGAGCCCAGATAGTATCTTTAGATGAAAAGCCAAAAAACGTTTTTTTTGTTTTTACGGACTTGAAAACTTCATGATCTTTGGAAATATCCGAATTTATATAAACCGCACCTTGTTCTTGAACATTTTGCAGAATTGATGTTTCTTCGGTAATTAGAGTTTCACGATCACCATATAGGTCAATATGTTGGTTGCCAAGTCCGGTTATCACCGCATATTGAAACGGGATATACCATGAGGCTTTTTGTATTTCCCCTCTTTTGTAAGCTCCAAGCTCTACCACAAAAAATTCGGTGTCTTTTTTAAGATTTTTGATAATTGAGATGGCAACGCCGATGTCGGTATTCATATTTTCGTCAGTCTTACCTGTCTGAAAAGTGGCTGAAAGCAGTCGATAAACATATTCTTTCACTGTGGTTTTACCGTAACTTCCCGAAATTGCTATAAAAATAGTCTTTGATCGTCTTACTCTTAGATAAGAGTCCATTATGACATAGCTTCGATAAATACCGACAGGTATATCAGTAATTAGAACACTAATAACTACGAAAATAAATGAAATATACGGCGCAAAAGGAAGCAGTATATTTAAAAGAAAATAAACAATCGGAAGTTCGAAAACACTAAGTAACAAAACGGTTTCGTAGAATAAAATCAATAAAGCAATAAGTATATTTCTGGCGCTTAATGCAGGAAACCGGATATGAAAACTGTAGAATATTTTAAAAAATCCTTCTTCTCGTGCCATGCTCATAAACCTGTCAAAACGGTATTCTTTGATCTGAAACAGGTAGATCAGATGAAGGCTTTTGAGAAAGATAACAATAAGGGTTAAAAGTATTATGCCAAACATAAAAAGGTTTTGATTTCTGGCCAGATGAGCTCCGGATGGACAATCGGTAAATTATGTCGTGTTTGTGGCATGACTTTTATGATCGAATTTGGGATGTTTTTTTCTAATTCATAACCCCATAAAACAGGAGTCGTATGGTCATCTTCGCCCCATAATATCAAAGTTTTTTTTCTTATTTTTTTGGTTTCACTTGTAAGATCTTGAGTGATGATTTTCCTGAAGTTAATTTCAAGATGTGGATACTTTGTAAGATCAGAATCTTTGTGAAAAATTTTGTAGTAAAAATTTTTGATATAAGGTTCAAGTGTTTTTAAAACCACGATTTTATTTCTGGGAAAAGTTTTAAACAATCTTGCGAGTTTTGATATTTTTCTTTCTCTTTTAAATGAGCTGTTACATAAGATCAGTTTGTCAATGTATAGCGCATAATGAACTGTAAGATAAATACCAAGCTCTCCGCCAAAAGAGTGGCCAAAATATGCAATATTTTTGAGTTTTAAACCTTTGATAAAAAAGGCAAGATTTTCCGCATAACCATCTACTCCCCAGTTTGGAGGCGGATTGTCGCTTTTGCCAAACCCGGGCAGATCTATCAAGATCGCAGTATATTTTTTTGACGCCAGTATTGCCAGCTTGTGCAAGCTATAGAGGTTTCCGCCCCAGCCATGAACAAACAATATCGTATTGCCCCGGCCGAACTTTTTGTAATGAATCTTTCGATTATCGATACGTATATACATAATTAGATTAAATCTTTCGCTCGTAACCTAAAATTTACTCGGTTCCAAGCAAAGATATCATTAGTATCCATATAGTCGTGAGTGGCATGTTGCGTGGAAACTCGTAAATTTTGATTACTCGCTCGGATTTATTGTTATTTTATTCCTTCAAGTAATACTTTTTTTAACTCCTCAATTGAAGGCGGGTTGTCGATTTTTTTACCGTTTAAAAAAAATGTTGGTGTACCTTGAACATCAAAATCACGTCCCGAAACCAGATCGGCTTGGACGATGTCTTTGACAGTCTTTGAGTTCATATCAGTTTTAAATTTTTCAAGATCTAGTTTTAGCGACTTGGCGTATCCCGTAAATATTTCTTCGGGCTTGTCAGTTTCCGACCACTCTGGTTGTTTTTCAAAAAGAAGATCGTGGAACTCAAAAAATTTTCCTTGTAATCCTGCTGCTTCGGCCGCATGAGCTGCAGAGCGAGCATTTTTATGAGCAGAATCAAGTGGAAAATGACGGTAGACTAAAGTAACGTTTTGCAATATTTTTTTTGAATCCGCATCATCACTGATATTTTTTATAAGGTTGTAATAGACTCCGCAGGCAGGACATTGAAAGTCGCTATATTCGATGAACAATATTTTGTTATTTTTTGACCATTTTGTATGATCACTTTTTCTTACAGATTTAAGTTCTTGATATTCTGTTTCCGCGGGACCACTGCCGCTCGTGAACATGTATGCTGCAACCAAAAAAACCATCATACCAATTATTGACAGCGTCGTTACAAGAAGTGTATTCCTGTTCATGTGTACTATTATAAAGCATTTGTCAATAAATCAAAGAGTAGCTGTTGCGATGAAGATCACTCTGACGACTAAGTTGATGGATATTGTGTTGGTTGGTTTTTTTATAAATATATCTGACCAAGATTTTGTAGATGTCATAATCAAAAATCAACTCATCCGATTCTTGTGAAATCAGACACCATTTATCAACCAGATATTCTTCTTTTTTGGCATCAATAGGATCGTAATCTGTGATCACTATTGGTCTTTGAAAGGGCCATTGCTTGATCTTGTACTCGCTTAGAGCTTCGATAAATCTGATGTTGTGAGCAAGATGGTTTTCCTTTCCGACACAAGCGCCATTGCACTGCTCAATTTTATAGGCAAAACAAGATCCGGTCGCTTTTTCAAGAGCAAGAATTTTTTGACATAAACCATACTTTTGTGCCTGTCTGATAAGATATTCTTTAGCCACCTTTTTGGTCGGAAAAATCGCTAACACATCATCGACTGTGTCAGGGTCAATTTGTTTGACTTGTTCAATTAACGGAACAAAAAAACCTTTTTTGTCTGAAGTCTTTGTAACTACAACAATTGTTTTTAGCAAGCGGAGTCGACGGTTGTATATAGGCTGCATCTCTTTGATAAGCTTTGCCTCGGTAAGTAAGGCACCGAACTCGCCTGCCGTTGTGATTGTGTCAATCTCTTGGAGTTGTTGTTTGATATTAAACTCGCGGGATGAATTCTGATCGCTCTCAAAATGTGACAAAACACGGTCGCGGATGTTGATACTTTTGCCTATATATAGCGGTAATTTTTCCGGTCCGTAAAAAATATAGACTCCAGGTCCATCGGGCAGTGCTTCGATGTGTTTTTCAGTCAGCGTCGGAGGGAGTGAGGGTCTAAACATCACTTTTTCAATGGTTTGTTCGATCTTTATTTCGGAAAATTTAGCGATCAAATAATCATAAAACTTCCAGATTATTTGAGCATCATCGTACGCACGATGCCGATAGTTTATACGTAAATTAAATCGATCAATGATCGAGTCCAGATTGTGCCTTCGATACTCCGGAAATAAAGCTCGAGAAAGTTTTACGGTACATAGCTGTTTGGTCATAAAACCCATACCGTAGCGTCGAAACTCGTTTCTCAAAAAACCGTAATCAAACCTGACATTGTGGGCAACAAAAATTACTCCATCCAAAATCTCTAGAATTTCTTCCTTCACTTGTTCAAATGTAGGCGCAAATTCAAGTTCACTTGGATCGATACCGGTTAGATCTTGAATAAAAGGCGCAACCGGCATTTCCGGATTGATAAGTTGATTATAGGTGCGTGTAAGTCTGCCGTTTTCTACCCGCAGGATACCGATCTCGATGATGCGATCGTGACGCATATGCGATCCTGACGTCTCAACATCAACAAAAGCAAGCTTCATAAATATCATTATATTAATTCTCTTGACTTATTGACAACCGTATATTATGATCGATTAATCCCCTATGGGGAGATTAGATATGGTACACATAAAAAACAATAAACATCGTATTCTTCATAGATTAAAAATAGTTAAAGGACACCTGCAAAAAGTATATGATATGATTGAAGCCGACCAATACTGTATCGATGTACTACATCACTCGCTTGCCGTACAAAAGGCTTTGAAACAAATTGATATGCTCATGATGGAAGATCATTTAAATACCTGCGCGATTCATCAGATAAAAGAGGGAAAAGAAAAAAAAACAGTGCAGGAGCTTATCGGAATTTATAAGTTTAAATAATTTTATAATGAACGCTCGAATACGTCGGCTCTGCGTACCTCTCAAGTCGCTTCGCTCCGTGAGCGTGCTCGATCGAGTATTCTTCGCGTTCTTAGGAAAAAAATTCTATGCCTAGAGAAAAATACTGTACTTTATACGTTTCCGGCATGCACTGCGCGGCATGTGAGCTTGTGATTGAGCGCAAAATCAAAAAAATGCCGCGTGTCACTTCGGTCGTCGCTTCTCTAAAAGACAGACAGGTGGATATCACGGGACATGTCGATATTGAGCAACTTAACGAAGAATTTTCTGAACTTGGCTATTCATTCAGTTCTAATGCCATGGGACAAACTCAATTGAATTTTAAGAATTTGTTTACTGCGGTTATTGTTTTAATTTTTCTTACCGTTATTTATCTAGTAATTGAAGATACAAAAATTTTGGCCAGGTTTAGTGTCACTAAGAGTTCTACTTTGCCGGCATTTTTCATCCTTGGAATTGTCGCCGGTTTGTCAAGTTGCGCTGCTTTAGTCGGCGGGCTGCTTTTATCTTTGTCAAAGCAATGGCAGTCACTATATGGTGGAAAAGAGACAAACAGGCGCTTCATACCCTTTGCCATGTTTAATATCGGGAGATTGATTTCTTTTGCGCTTCTCGGCGCTGCACTTGGATTGATTGGTTCATTTTTCAAAATTTCCTTAAGTTTTATGTCGATTTTTGTAAGCGCTGTTTCTTTTTTTATTATTATCTTGGGCTTGCAAATGCTTGGGGTGCCATTTTTAAAACGTTTTAATTTTTCGCTTCCCCATTTTATCACAGGATATGTAAGCGATGAAAAAAACTTCAGCGGAAAATATATGCCGTTTATTTCAGGAGCGCTCACTTTTTTTCTCCCTTGCGGATTTACTCTTATGGCTCAATCAATAGCACTTGCAACGGGCAATCCATTAAGTAGCATGTTAATAATGAGCGCTTTTGCGCTTGGAACTTTACCTGTGCTTGCTTTTTTGAGTTACTCAAGCCTTAAATTTCAAACCCATGAAATTTATGCCCAAGTTTTTAATCTGGTTGTTGCTGTATTTATTATTGTTTTCGGGGTTTATAACTTCAATGCATCACTTAACGTTTTAGGTGTCGCCAGTTTGAGCGATTTGTCTTTTATTGATGAGTCGACGAATACATCTTCAATTTCTGAAGGATCAGGAGTAACAATAATTAATGAAAATGGAAAAGAGTTGCAGGAAGTGAATCTTGAAGCTGCCGGTTTTGAATATTTGCCAAAGGAACTAACGCTAAAGGTAGGTGTCCCGGTCAAACTGAAAGTCAACAATAATGGGGCTTACGGTTGCGCGCAAGCGATGTACCTGCCGGGTCTTTATGAAAATGTTATTTATCTAACTGAAAAAATTACTGAAGTTGAGTTTACTCCGGAAAAAAAAGGTAACTATAAAATCAGCTGTACCATGGGTATGGTCCCGCCAATTTCAGTCCGCGTCATATGATAAAAAAAACTTTTCCCATTGTCGGTATGCATTGCGCTTCATGTAAAACTTTGATCGAAGATGTCGTCGGTGAACTTACCGGTGTAAAAAATGTGATGGTGAACTACGCAACCGAAAAAATGACCGTCGAATATGATGAGGACAAAGTAAATATTGAAAAATTAAAAAAAGCGGTGGCAAGCGCCGGTACATATCAAATGGTATATACCCCTTCAGGCACTACTGTTCTGGCTTCACCTCCTGAAGTAGAAAAAATGTCCATGGAACATCACAATATGCATCATGACGAAGAAAATTCGGATCAACATGATCACGGAATTCCACTTGATGAAAAACTTCGCAATGAGCTCTACAATAATTTAAAAAGACGTGTCACTTTGATGGGACTTGGTGCAATACCCTTTCTCATATATATGTTTTGGATGGCATTTGGGATGAAGTTTGGTTTGCCTGAGTTGAGTAAGATTTTGCCAAATGTGAATTTTTTACAGTTTTTACTCGCCACACCGATACTTTTTATTGGCGGAAAAGATGTTTTTGTCAGCGCGTGGACTGCAGCAAAAATAAAAGCCTCAAACATGGATACGCTTATTGCTCTTGGCACCGGCACCGCCTGGGCGTATTCAACAATTGTTACCTTTTTTCCCCAGACATTTTCTACTACCCTTGAGGCAGGAGGCGAGGTCTATTTCGAAGCCTCGGTATTCATAATTTTTTTTATTTTGCTCGGGCGGCTTCTTGAGATGCGGGCAAAAGGTCAAGCTGCCCAAGCTATAAAAGCACTACTTCATCTTCAAGCTAAAGAGGCAATTGTTATTAGAAAAGGTAAAGAAATTCGTATCCCGGTTGAATTTGTCATGGTTGGCGACACCGTGGTTGTCAAGCCGGGACAAAAGTTTCCCGTTGATGGAACCATTGTCGAAGGCTCGACTGAAATTGACGAATCAATGGTGACCGGTGAATCCATCCCGGTTTATAAACAAAAAGGTGATGCGGTGATCGGTGCAACGATCAACAAATCAGGATTTATCAAATATAGAGCGACCAAAGTCGGTGCCGATACTCTACTTTCACAAATTATCCGTATGGTCGAGGAGGCGCAGGCCACAGAGGCACCGATACAAAGGCTGGCGGATCGGGTTTCTTCTGTTTTTGTGCCGGCCGTAATCATCATTGCCACGTTAGCATTCGCTTTTTGGTTTACTACATCAATACCCTTTGCAACTTATATAGCCATTACCGTACTCATAATCGCCTGTCCTTGCGCTTTGGGACTGGCAACGCCGACCGCTGTACTTGTCGGCACGGGAAAAGCGGCAAGGCATGGAATTTTGATTAAAGACGCTGAAGCACTTGAGATTGCACACAAGATAAATGTTATCGTTTTTGATAAAACCGGCACTTTAACAAAAGGTAAACCGGAGGTAGTCGATTACGAACCTAGAGATAAGACAATTTCCTCACTTCTCTACTCCATTGAGAGGCGCTCACACCATCCGCTTGCAGAAGCAGTTGTTTCTTATTTTGAAGACAGCACCTCCCTTACTCCCTCCTCGAGGAGGGAATCAAGGGGAGGTGTAAAAGAATTGGAGGTTTCATCTTTTAAAGACCACCCGGGACTCGGTATTGAAGCAAAAATAAATAATAAACATATTCTTGTCGGAACAGAAAAATTTTTAAGGGAAAATGAAATAAATATTTCGGGAGATTTTGATAAAAAAATAAATGATCTTCGTCATTCCGGGAAAACCGTTTCTTTAGTTGTGGTTGACAAGGCGGTGCTTGCGGTTGTCGGGATTGCGGATACAGTGAAAGAAGACGCCAAGGAAACTTTGAGTAAACTTCACGATATGGGAATAAAAACTATGATGATCACCGGAGACAATAAAATTACGGCTCAAGCTGTAGCGCAAGAACTCGGCATTGATGAGGTCTTGGCAGAAGTAATGCCGGCAGATAAATCAAAAAAGATAAAAGAACTTCAAAATATTCGTCATTCTGAACTTGTTTCAGAATCTAAAAGATCCCGAAATGAATTCGGGATGACGTTTTCTAACAAACGTCAGATTGTCGCCATGGTTGGAGACGGTATAAATGACGCGCCGGCTTTGGCACAAGCCGATGTCGGCATTGCCATGGGGACCGGAACTGACGTAGCTATCGCAACCGGAGACATTGTCCTTGTTAAAGGAACGCTTGAAAAAGTAGTTCAAACCATCAAACTTTCACGTCAAACTCTTGCGATTATAAAACAAAATTTATTCTGGGCATTTGGCTATAATATTATCGGTATTCCGATTGCAGCAGGATTGCTTTATCCGGGCTTTGGCTTATTATTGTCACCAATTATCGCCAGTGTGGCGATGGCTTTGAGTTCGGTATCTGTGGTTGGAAATAGTTTGAGATTGAAGTATCAATAAGAAAATAATAACCTATAGTTTTATAGTATAATAAGATCTATTATTCAATTGCCTTGAATGATAGTATGTTGGCTTTACAAGAAGCTCGGACTCGTTTTTCTACTTATGCGCATGAGCATGTACTTTTAATGGAGTCATTGGCTGCTACCGGAGTTTTAGCTTTTGCTTTACTCGCTGGGAAGTTTTGGATTAGTACTCATGATTATCCACCTCGACCCGAGACAACGTGTATGGCACAGGCAGATACGGCACAGCAACAAGATTTTCTTAATTCACTTGATTTCATGAAAACTAAGGGATGGACTCCTCAAGAGCAAACAGCTGCTATCAAGCAATCGTGTTCTACTATTCAGGAAGCTCATAATCATTACTCTCGGCCCCTCGGTCAAAGATAATTTGTTATCATATCTACATGAAAATAATGAAAATAGCCATTCTTGGCGGAGCATATGACCCTCCCCACCTTGGACACATTATCGTCGCAGAACAGGTACTTGAGATAATGAAGCTTGATGAGGTCTGGCTTATGCCCGTCTATTCTCACCCTTTTCAAAAATCACTCTCCCCTACTTCCCACCGCCTTGCCATGACAAAATTGGTGGAGACCGAAAAAATAAAAGCTTCAGACCTGGAGATAAAACGAAATGATACAAGCTACACTATTGATACTTTGGGATTTTTGACAAAAGAAAGACCTTCAGATACTTTTTACTGGTGCATCGGGTCGGATACTCTTGATGAGTTTCATAAGTGGAAGGATTGGGAAAAACTCATAAGAGATTTTAGAATTATAGTTTACCCAAGAGGAAGCGGGCTCATGAATTTACGACTTCATGTAAAAGAGGTTTTCAAGCTTGATGCAATTCCAGAAAACATTACGGTGCTTGATCAGGAAGAGGTCATCGTTACCAACATCTCCTCTACTCTCGTGCGTGATCGTGTAACATCTAATCTGTCAATAAAATATATTGTCCCTGATACAATAGAAAAATATATAAATACTAATAAATTATATATAAAAAGCTCATGAGCGAAAATGTCATTCTGGGGAGGAACGAAGTGACGACTCCAGAATCTCGATTCTGGACGCGCTTCGCTTGCCAGAATGACTATATTGTTAGATCCCGAAATAAATTCGGGATGACGAAATCTTTATTATGATAACAGATCTAAAAATCGAACCAGCTTTTGAAGAAAAACGCATAACTACTTTTATTGAAGAAACTCTCGAAAAAACCGGTTTTCATCATGTTGTCCTTGCGGTATCAGGCGGAGTAGATTCTGCAACGTCGTTAAATCTTTTAAGTAAAGTACTTTCAACCAAAAATATTTATGTTGTTCATTTATATTATTTTGATTCATCGGTTGAACTTTTTAAAGCGGCGATTGCCAAAATCGATATTCCGCAGGAAAATATCCTACTCTCCCCTATCACTGCGCTAGTTGATGCTTTGGGATTAATGCGCGGTATTCATGAACCGGCAAATGATACCGAATATCTTCGCCGTGGTAATATGATGGCACGTTTGCGTATGATACTTCTTTATGATTTTGCAAGACAACATAATGCTTTAGTTTGCGGAACAGAAAACAGATCGGAATATCATCTTGGCTACTTTACGCGTTTTGGCGATGCCGCTTCCGACTTTGAACCACTTCACCATTTATACAAAACACAAGTGTATGAATTAGCCCGACATCTTGGTGTGCCAGAAAAAATTCGGACTACTCCGCCAACTGCCGGACTTTGGAAAAATCAGACCGACGAAAAAGAATTGGGATTTTCTTACGAGGAAGCCGATCCAGTCTTGTATTTATATTTTGACAAAAAACATACGCTTGAGGAAATCAAAAATCGTGGCTTTTCAAAAGTAAAAGAGATTGTAAAGTTTGCGATGAAGAACGGGTTTAAACATGAGGTACCGTACATCATCTAGCAATAAAGAAAAAATCAAAAATAGTAGAATAGTGTATGATCTTAATGCTCAAAAAGATTGTAACTTCGTATCTGATTTTAGTTTTTTTATTTTCAATAATGATTGTGATTTGCTCTCTTATTCCGTCTTCTCTTCTCAAGGAAAATATTGGAAAATCACTGATAACTCTAAAACAAGAGGATCTGTATGAAACCAGCGGTTTTCCCTTCCGCCCAATCTTACTTGATAATTATACCGATTCGGTCATGCTAAATATCGCTTATGCTGTGGATTCGAAAAGACCAATTTGGTCAGCTTTTGTGAATATGAGATTCGGGAAAACCAATACTGTCAATCAGATAACTATCTTGGATGCTTTTTTTAATAATGATCCTAATGGGATAAAGTACGGTTATTATAGATACTGGCATGGTTATTTGATATTTTTGCGGCCATTGCTTCTATTTTTTACATATTCCCATATTAGGATTATTATTACTCTGGCGCTCTATATTGCATTTATTTATTTTGCGCTACTATCGTTGGAAAAACTCGGGAAAAAAGCAACGGTTTATTTCATCGTCGGTCTTGCAGCAGTTGATTTTTTTTCGGTCGGAAAATCGATGCAATATTTTAGTGCATTTTTCATAGCAATAGCCGGATCAATATATGCATTACGAACATATAAAAAAGACAATCATTCGTATATCCTTTTTTTTGTAACCGGTTCTTTAACAAGTTTTTTTGATCTTTTAACCGCTCCTCTTGTAGCACTTGGTATGTTATTGATAACTATTACATTGCTTGAGAAAAAAAATAACATAGTGCCTTATAGTGCATTTTGGTTTTTAGGATATTTATTACTATGGTCGAGCAAATGGATTATAGTACAACTTTTCTATTCTCAAAATGCATTAGCATCGACATTGAATCAAATTGTCTTCAGAGCAGTTGGTAAAGTTGATTCAGAATTCAGCCAGTTTAATGCTGTACGTTTGAATATTTTACAACTTATCGGATATGATTGGATGAATAGAATAATATTGACAGCTTTTTTATGCCTGGCTTTTATAGTTTTAGTCAAATACTTTTCATTCAATCGAAGTAAACTAAAATCCTTAATGCCTTGGATAACTATTTTTTTTATACCTTATGGCTGGTATCTAATCACTGCAAACCATTCATATGTCCATACTTGGTTTGCGTACCGAAGTCAGTTTATGAGCGTTTTGGCTTTACTTATGATTTACGATCAGTTTATTGATTGGCCAAAATTTGCCAAGGATATAAGAGCGAAAGTCCGTAAATTTTGGGAAAAATAAAATCTGATTCATTTTTTTTATGTTTAATAAAATACGATTAATTACAGTTTCTTACATCACATTATTGGTAATTTTTCTAACGTCATTAGTTTTATCTAGTCTTATTCCTTCATCATTGGTCAAAAATAATATCGGCTCATCAATCCCGACTTTAAAATCAGAAGGGACCTATCCTTCAACAGGATTTTCATTACGTCAAGTTGTCCTTGATAACTATACCGATCCCCTCATGTTAAACATCGCATATTCTATCGATTCAAAACAGCCAATTAGATCTGCATTGATAAATATTCGCCATGCTTCGGCCCAAGATGAGATCAATCAAATCAATAATTTGGAAAGTCTTTATAAAGATCAGGCGAAAGTATCTTTTGGTTACGAAAGATATTGGCATGGATATTTGATTTACTTGCGTCCATTACTTGTATTTTTTTCTTATTCAGGCATAAGAATATTAATGTCTTTATTTTTATTTGGAACACTACTTTACTTTCTATTTCAGTCATGGAAAAAGCTTGGTAAAAAATTTACTTTATTTTTTCTCATCGGACTTGTGGCGGTTGACTTTTTTTTCATAGGCAAGTCGATACAGTTTTCAGGTGTATTTTTCGTCGGACTTTTGGGATCAATTTATTTAATGTCTACTTACAAAAAGAATGATGATCAATACATGTTGTTTTTTATTATCGGTGCAATAACCAGTTTTATTGATTTATTGACGGCTCCATTAGTCACTCTTGGAATGATGTTGATAGTTTTAACAGCTTTAAATAAAAATTCAAAAGTACTCCTCCACTCTGTTTTTTGGTCAGTTGGATATTTATCTTTGTGGGCTAGTAAATGGGTTATTGCACAAATATTTTTCGCTCCTGCTGCGATAAGTACCTCATTTGATCAGATTATCAATCGTACGGTGACAAAACCGGATACAGATTTCAGCATCGTCAACACATTGCGTTTAAATATATTCCAGCTTATTGGTTATAACCGCACGGAACAAATATTACTTTTAGTGATTTTCGGAATTATTTTCTTAATCTCAATTACATATTTTTCTTTCTCAATTAAAAAATTAAAATCTTTACTTCCTTGGGTGGTCATCGCTTTCATCCCTTACATTTGGTATGTAGTTGCCGCAAATCATTCGTATTTACATGTCTGGTACACCTATCGAAATCAATTGATGACAGTCATATCAGCATGCGTTATTTATTCGCAGTTTATTGATTGGGAGAAAGTAAATAAATCATTTAAGCAATTTACACCTAAAAGCAGTTAAAACTGAAAGAATAAAATCAGTTAAAGTGATTTTTTTCCCGTTTTCTACAGAGCGAGGATAATAATTTATCGGGACTTCTTCAATAACATTTTCCTTTGCAAAAAAAGCCGTCATTTCAATTTCAAATTCAAAACCTTTGCTTTGACAATATTTTATTAAATCTTTTGATAATGTATGTTTCCAGGATTTGTAGCAAGTCGGCTGATCGGTAAGATTTGTACCGAAAAGAAGATTCATAAGTTTGGTCAGAGTTACGCCGCCGATGTAAAAAATCATTCCGGCGTTTTTATTACCATAGATTTTTGATCCAAGTATCCGCGATCCGTAAACTACATTGCAGTTTTTATTTTCATACTTTTTTAAAATCAGTAAGATATCGTGAGGATCATATTCAAGATCGGAATCCTGAATAATCATTATATCTCCCGTTGCATGACGAATTCCTTCTTTCACAGCATAGCCTTTTCCCGAATTTTTAGGAAGCGAAATAATTTTTGTGTATTTATTTGAAGTTTTAAATTGTTCAATCAAATATAAAGAATTGTCGGTCGAACCGTCATCGACAACTATGATTTCTTTTAAGTAGTTTGGGATATAAAGCGAAGAAATATTTTGCAAGCACCGCAGAACAGATTTTGATTCGTTATAAACCGGAATAATTATTGATAATTTTTTTGGCATCCTGAAAAAAGTATATCAACTTCTCAACACCTTCTCCAGTTTTTGCTGAAATAAAAATTGGATGCTGCGGCTTGAACTCTTCACTTAATTCTTTTTTAAATGACTCATGGAGATTTTCCGTTTTATTAAATACATAGATTGTATTTTTTGGGTCGCGTCCGAGTTCTTCTAAAATATTTTCGACGGTTTCAATTTTTTTATACATATCAGGATCCGAGGCGTCGATGACATGCAGCAGAATTTCGGCGTGAACCGATTCCATGAGCGTAGATTTGAAAGCCGTGATAAGTAAAGTTGGTAGATTTTGGATAAAACCGATTGTATCTGATATTAATACTTCTTTTTTTATATTTGGTAAGTAAAGTTTGCCTACATAACTTTCAAGTGTCGCAAAAAGTACATTTTCCACACGCTTTTTTTTCCCGGTCAAAGCGTTAAACAATGTAGTTTTCCCGGCATTGGTGTAGCCGACAATTGAGATAGTTTGAAATCCTATTTCACGACGTCGTTTAATCTGATTTTCATGAGTTTTTAAAAGTCCGTCAAGTTTATCTTTGGTTTTTTTCATCTCGTCTCGCCAGTGACGTTTCATAAGCTCGATGTTGGTCTCCCCGACTCCCCGGCCGCCGATACCGCCTGTTTGGCGTCCAAGTTGCTCTGAAAGACCATACATACGCGGTCCCATATGGCGCATGCGGGCAAGTTCGATTTGTAATTTGCTTTCTGCCGTGCGGGCATGTTTATCAAAAATATGTAATATAAGGTCAATTCGGTCCCAGACTTCGATATTCGGATTGTTGCGCCAAAACATTTGCAGAAGTTTATAGAGTTGAGTGCTATCTGCGATCGCATTCAAGATCACAATATCAACTTTCAGATTTTTAACCATTTCAGCGACCTCCTCTGCCTTACCACTGCCAATATATGTCCCGGGATGCGGATGAGCCCGCCTTTGGATGATTTTTATTACCTCTCCACCTTGATATGTA
>Ga0209542_10001884_pt1 | contig 48403 bp, 42 predicted proteins | sample RifCSPhighO2_01_FD_184028 | JGI IMG/M metagenome (GOLD analysis project Ga0209542, IMG submission 184028) | Soil microbial communities from Rifle, Colorado - Rifle CSP2_plank highO2_0.1 (SPAdes) (version 2) | ecosystem: Environmental > Terrestrial > Deep subsurface > Rock core/Sediment ...
AATCCTTGATATTTTAAATAAACTTACTTCACTTATTTTACTATTTCTCTTAATCTTTCTGCGAATATATCAAGTTGACGACTAATTTCTTCAATTTCGGCAGCGTCGTTTCCATAATCTGCTTGCCTATCAATTTGTTTTGCTTTGATTCGTTCTGCAAATGCCAATACGCTATTTACTGAGCTAGTCAGTTTTGATGTAGCAATTTCTCCTTTGTTTTTTGTGTCTAAAGTTTCCATAGTTTATTTTTTACGCTTCCTCTGTGAATTTTTTCCTGATTTCTTTCAATATCTGGTCTGATATTTTTTTATTTTCCTTCAGAAATGTCCGCGTAGAATCATAGCCTACGCCCAGTTTTAACTTCTCTGTCTTTTCTCCGGCGGAAGTGCCTGCCTGCGCAGGCAGGTAGAAATACGAATTGCCGCTTTTTTCTATTATTTTGAATTTCTCGCCGAGGGCCATTATCTCTCCTTCTTTGGATATGCCTTCGTTGTAGATGATATCGAATTCCGTTTGCTTGAAAGGAGCGGCGACTTTGTTTTTCACTATTTTCACGCGGGTGCGGCTTCCGACCACTTCTTCTCCCTTTTTTATCTGGGCTATTTTTCGGATATCCAGGCGCACGGAAGTATAAAATTTAAGTGCCTTTCCTCCCGGAGTGGTTTCCGGATTGCCGAACATCACTCCTATCTGCATTCTTATTTGGTTTATAAATATCACAACTGTTTTGGAGCGGGCAACTATGGCGGTAAGTTTTCGGAGTGCCTGGGACATCAGTCTGGCCTGCTTGCCGACATGGTAAGCCCCCATGTCTCCTTCTATTTCGTCCTTTGGCGTCAGAGCGGCCACGGAGTCCACCACGATGACGTCTATTTTGCCGGTTCGGACCAGGCTCTCTACTATTTCGAGCGCTTGCTCGCCGTTGTCTGGCTGGGATATAAGTAAGTCATTTATATTTACGCCGAGTTTTTTTGTATAATCCGGGTCCATGGCATGCTCCGCGTCTATGTACGCGCAGACACCGCCGAGCTTCTGTGCTTCCGCGACAATATGGAGGGAAAGGGTAGTTTTTCCGGAAGATTCTGGGCCGAAAATTTCTATGATTCTGCCGCGGGGTATTCCGCCGATACCGAGAGCCATGTCGAGGCCGATAGAGCCGGTAGGAATAGCGCTTATGTTAACTTTTGGCGAATCGCCAAATTTCATTATTGAACCCTCGCCGAATTTCGTCTGGATGGCTTTTAAAGTGTCGCTCAAAACGGATTCACCTACGGTTTTGTCTCCCGCCTGCGCAGGCAGGTCTTTCTTCTCCTTTTTTTTGACCATATTTTTTATAAGTTACTTATAATAATCTATTTCGCCTCTTCGGCGAATCCGCCGACGAGGCGAAAATTTTTTTCATCCACGTAACCAAATTTGTCCTCTGCTCTTAGGTTGATTATATTATAACCGCTCAAAAGAGCAATTGTTTCATTGAAGTTCCCGAGTTCATCTATGGAAATCTCCCGGCCGTTTAAGCCCAACTTGATTGCGTTTTTCGCGTTACCGGTCACCTTGACTATGCTTTCCGTAAATGTGGCCCCCGAATATGCGCTCTCGCCGTTAAAGTTCACGTCTTTAATTTTAACTCCGAATATCAGATCCTTGGACACAAAGAGCGAATAGCCGATAATCAAAATAAAAAAAAGGCCTACTCCCGCTACCTTAATTATTTTTTTTGCGTTGGTGTTCATTAAACTACATTTTCCCCGTCGGAGGCACGCTCTATTTTTTCCTTCGGCCCAGAGCCTACAGGCGAGGCGAGCACTTCTCTGGGTTTCGCCCCGTCTCCGGGGCCGATGACTCCGCGCTCTTCCAGTTTGTCCATCAGCCGGGCGGCTCTGGCGTATCCGAGCTTCAGTTTTCTTTGCAGGTATGAAGTGGAAGCTTTTCCTGCTTCTATCACGCAGGCGCGCGCCTCCTCGTACATCTCATCATCGTCTTCCATATCATCATCTTCCAGCGTGCTTTCAAAAATACTCTTGTCAGCCGAGATCGAACCTGCGGACAGGGAGATTTCCTCCGACACTTCGTCTTTATATGTATCAGCCAAATATTTAACCACTTTCTTTACTTCCGACTCGGAAATGAAAGCGCTTTGTAGCCTTTCCGGTTGCGCCTCGCCAGACGAATACAGCATGTCTCCCGCGCCTAGGAGCTTTTCCGCTCCTCCGGCGTCCAAAATAGTGCGGGAGTCTATCTGCGAAGACACTTTGAGGGCGACGCGGGCGGGAATGTTTGCTTTGATGAGTCCGGTAATGACATTTACCTCCGGGCGCTGGGTAGACAGTATCAGGTGTATTCCGACCGCGCGGGACATTTGCGCCAGGCGCACTATCGCGGACTCCAGCTCTCTCGGGTACGAACTCATTATGTCCGCGAGTTCGTCTATTATAATAATTATATATGGCAGGCGATCAACCCCACCTGACCTCCCCTTATCAGGGGAGGTATCCCAATTCTCTCCCCCTGCCAAGGGGGAGCCGGAGGGGGTCTTTTGCTTATTACCCCATACATTACTATGGTATGACTCTATGTCCCGTACAGATTCCGCCTCCAGGATGTCATAACGGCGGTCCATTTCTTTTGCCGCCCACTTTAGAGCCAAAATAGTCTTTTTCGCTTCGGTGATTACCGGTGTAAGCAGGTGCGGAATATTTTTATAAAGAGTAAGCTCTACGCGCTTTGGGTCAATCAATATGAGCTTGAGGTCGTCAGGCCCGTTCCTATAGAGGAGGGAAGTAATCATAGAGTGTATGGTAACTGATTTTCCGGAGCCCGTGGTTCCAGCCACTAGAACGTGGGGCATCTTCGCCAGGTTGCCGAATACCGCCTTTCCGGAGATAGAACGGCCGAGCGCGGTGGTCAGCGGCTTCGGAGAGTTCTGGAATTTCTCATCCGAAAGGAGGGTAGCCAGGCCCACGATAGACTTTGACTTGTTCGGGATTTCGATGCCGACGAGAGATTTTCCAGGAATCGGAGCCTCTATGCGGATAGGATGAGCGGCCAGCGAAAGCGCGAGGTCATTTTGCAAGCCTACTATGCGGGATAGCTTTACTCCTTCAGCGGGTTTGAGCGCGTAACGCGTGACCGTAGGGCCTACGGTTATCTCATCCATCTCGACTTCAATGCCGAAGTTCGCGAGCGTGCGCTTGATGATGTTGGCGTTGGCCTTGATGTCTCCGGTGTTCGGTTTGCCCTGGTCTTCCTCAAGGAGTGACAGGGGAGGTGGGACATAATTAGCGGCTAGGTGCGAGGTTCTAGGTTTTAGTTTTTTGAATTCCATTTCTTCTTCTGATTCAGCAGAATCATCCTGAGCCTTGCCGAAGGATTTTTTCCCCACCCCAAGCGCTTTCTTTATTTTTTCTCCCGCCGTTTCTTTCTCCTCCCTAAACGCTTCTTCAGAAGCGTCGGGCGATTCAGCTTCGCTGAATTTAGCCTCTTCATCATCTCCACTTGTTTCTTTTTTCTTTTTGCCGAAAATAGACCATACACCCTTGAGCGTCGGAGCCAGGTTCAACTTTGCGTCAAACATTATTAAAATAGAGATTACCAATATAGCCGTGAGGAAAATAAAACTGGCATACACATCAAAGAGGCTTACGAACGGCGTGGAAAGAATTTCTCCAAAAAATCCGCCGGCATGATTGCCGGAGGCGACATCTATCATGCCGAGGCCGGAGAGCAGGAAGAGAACTCCGCTTACCACACGTGTCCAGCCGATATCAGGCACCTCTGATTTTATAAAAGAAGAACCGAGGAGGACAAGGAGAGTTGGCAAGAGGATGTATCCGACTCCGAGGAGGTAGAAAAGTTTTTCATAAGCGAATTGTCCGGCTACTCCCGCGAGAGAGAAGGGGGGCATAGACATCAAAAAGAAAACCGCGAAAACAAAAAATAGGACTGCGACGATCCCGTGCTTGGTGTGAGTTTTTAATCCAGCAGAAACTTTTTTATCACCCTTTCCGTTCTTCTTACTGGTTTCATTTTTAGCCATATCGAATATTTTATCATATTTTTTGTAAGCTCGCCTTAAGGAACCGCCGAAGAATTTTTTCGGATTACTCCAGCCTTCGGCTCAAACCTCCGCCCTCCAAAATTCTTCGGCAGTTCCGACAGCGGTATACCGGAATAGTTTTAAAAAGGACTTGCGGAGGCTGGCGAGCCGAGCAGGAATAAAAATTTAGTAAAATTTTATATGTTCTTTTTTAAAATTAATTCCGGCTAAGTCGCTCTTATCTAAAGGTCTAAAGGACTTGCAAAAAGGGGGCGGGAGTATATAATGGACAAATGTTTGGAGACAAAAAAGACATTCAGGAAAATCTCAAAGACTCCGCATCTCACCTAGGCATAACCATAAAGGACAGCCGAATCCCTATTTCCTATACAAAGACCAATAAGCTTATTACAGCGTTATATATGGTCACGGACATGATAGATAAAGAAGAGCCTTTAAGAAACAAATTAAGGACACTGGGTACCTCTATCATATCGGACATAAACTCCAGCCCCGCCAACGCCTGCGCCAAAATATCCGAGGTAATGTCCTTTTTGGACATAGCGGCGGCGGTAAATATCATCTCGCCGATGAACTGCGGAATATTGAAAAAAGAATTTTCAGAGCTCGACAGTTCTATCCAGGAAGCGGCGGGAAACGTTGAGGTTTCGGACAAGAAAATAGACCTCTCCGAATTTTTCAAAGAAGAACCAAACCATTTGTATCCGTATATATTGAAAGATAATCATCTTAACGTACATCGTCGGATTGGAGTTCAGAAAGGGAAAACTTTATTAAAAGCCATAAAGGACATGTCCAATAGCGTGCCTGCCCCGTACGAAGCCAAAGGCTTTCGTTCGGGGTCCGATACAAAGATACACCCTGCCGGGGCAGAAGTGTTTGAAACCTTAAAAAGACAAAGACGCGGAGATATAGTAAATATAATCAAACTCATTGGCGGAAGCGCCACGATAAAGGACATAAAGGACAGAGCTAGGCTTTCACCTGTGCAGGCAGGTTTGCTCGCTTCCTGCGGAGAAAAGACACTGCAAAGGGAGCTCGTAGCTATGGTCAAGGGGGGTGTCCTTAAGAAGCTAGGAGAAAAAAGGTGGAGTAGGTACTTTATTAGTTTATAGGGGTTAGTGGCTAGAGACTAGTAAAAACTAGAACCTAATCTTTGCATTTCGCTCTTAAAGATGCTAAGATTTGTTTGTGGTTATTGGCTTAAAAAGCTTTACCCCGATGTGCATCGGGGCAGGGTTATCCACATAATATATTGCCCTGTCAGAGGGCTCTATATTATAATGTTACTGTGATTACGGAGTGCACATTTCGTGTATTCTGTTCTCACAGTATGTTTGCAGATATATTTATTTTCTCTTTATTCTAGTTTGGGGTTTCGTCGAAAAAATCCCGGATGAAGGTTTAGTGAAAATAAATAGCTCCGACCCAGGTCGGAGTGACAGGTCATTGAAAACCGAATAGCTATGTTTTCAATGTTAGTTTATCTCTGTTCGTTACGGAGTACGGCCACATTATTATTCATTATAAGTTATTGGCCTGAAAAGTAATGATAGGAAAAATACGCTTTTAGTTTTGCCCTCCATTAAAAGGGACGGGCAAGTCGAAACTAATTAATGGCGTAGAAATTAGAAAAATTTATGAGTAAATTATTTAAATCAAAATTCCTTCTTGGAGTTATGGTTGTAGCAGCAGTTTTCGCTTTTGTCGGATTTGCTAATCCTTCACAGGCTGCAGCTGACTGTTCAATCACTTCTACATTAAGGTTAGGTTCTACAGGCACTCAGGTTGTTTGTCTTCAGACAGCTCTAGGCGGTCTTACCGCTGACGGCGTTTTCGGTCCTATGACCAAAGCTGCTGTTGTGTCTTGGCAGGCAAAGTCCGGATTAGTAGCTGACGGAATATTTGGCCCTAAGTCAAATGCCGTATGGATGGCTAATCAGGGTAATGTCGGAGTATTCCCACCAGGTTGTACTTCCTCTGTAGGATTTAGCACCACTACAGGTGTGTCATGTGCTACCCCTGTTGCTGGATCATTCCCACCAGGTTGTACTTCATCTTCAGGATTTAGCACTACTACTGGTATGTCATGTTCCGTTGTATCTGGACTTCCAGCCGGTTGTTCTTCAACCGCAGGATACAGCCCTACAACTGGCGTAAAGTGTGATAGTTCTGGAGCACCTTCAGGTCCTTTGACCGGTGGAGCAGGAGATATCACTCTGACTCTACAAGGAACCTACTCTAGTGAAGAAGTTGGAGAAGGGGAGGAAGACGCAAAAATTCTCGCAGTTGATATTGAAGCCGACGAAGACTCTGACGTAGAACTTAATTCGGTTAAGGTTGAGTTCTTCCAGGCAACAACAGCTGACGACCGAGACCTAATAGACTACGCAAGCGAGGTTTCAGTTTGGCTTAACGGTAAAAAAGTTGGTAGTGATGACACAAGCGACTTCTCAGAAGCAACTACTAACTACTTCTCTAAGTCAATCAGTCTTGATGGCGCAGTTATCAAGGCAGGAGATAAGGACGACCTGGTTATAGCTGTTACGGCTAATAAGAGCCTGGACAGTGGTGATATTGACACAGACGCATGGCAAGTGGACCTTCTAAGTGTTCGCTTTACCGATGGCGCTGGAGTTACTACTACCGAGTCAGGTTCAGCTTCAGCTACTGCAGGAGCTGGTACATACGGAAAGACATTTGACTTTGCTTCTTTTGCTACCGCAAATGACGCAGAGTTGACATTGTCTCTTGAAGATGATGCAATCAACGATATTCATCTTCTTGACTCTGATGATACAAACGACACAGATCATCCGATTACATCAGTCCTCTTTGACGCATCAGGTGAGTCAGATATCTGGGTAGATGAAGTTAGCGCTACAATCACAACTCAAGGAGAGACAAATGAATCTCTTGTTGTTGTCTCTACATGGATAGAGGTAGATGGAGTACGCATCAGTGAAAAAGAAACTGTTGCTACTGGTGGAGCTATAACCTACGATGACCTTAATTACACCATTGCCGCCGGAGCTGAAAAAGAATTCATTTTCTGGGTAACTATGCAAAATGTTGATGGAGCGCTTGACGATGGCGACTCTGTACAGCTTACCGTAGATTCTACTTTGACAGCAGAAGATGAAGCTGGAGAGTCAGTTACAGCTTCTGGAGCAGATGCTGCGGGTGGAGTACACCCTCTATACGATAACGGTTTCCGACTTGTCGCAAACAGTCAGGTCGCAACCGCCTACACTATTGACGGTGTGAACAATGATCGCGTAGAGCTTGAGCTTATCTTTGATGTGTTCAACTATGGTGATGTAACATTGTACATTCCTGACGGAGACACCTTGACTGGTACCCCATCAACGAGTGCTACGACGACTGCACCAACCACAACTGAGGAAGTTGGATACCATGTCCAGACATCTGGAACGGTAACACCACCATCAGCTCAAATTTCTGCAGTGTTGACTGAGACCGATACTGATCTTACTCTAGGAACAAATGCCTACGAGCTTAAGTCAGGAAAGACCGGAACATTCAACTTGAAAGTTACTATTTCCGCGGACGAAAATCCTTCAATTGATAACGTTGGATTCCGAGCATTGCTAGCAGGACTTGGTTGGGCTACAAGTGATAGCGCAACAGCTGCTGTAGTGTACACCGCTGATCTAGGAGACTACAAGACAAATTACGCAACACTTGCTGACTAATCTCTCGTAACTTTATAGAGATTGTCTCAAGACAAGCGTAAGCTGACTTGAAATCCAAACTGGTTGATACACCTTAAAAAGTATTACAAAAAAATCACCCTCCGGGGTGGTTTTTTTGTTGCGCTTCGATAATGAAAATATGGTAGGATATACCCATATGAACCTTGCCGAAAATAGCTTTCTACATAAAGTATTGCGAATAGCCTTAATCTTCACTCCTTTTATTTTTACATTGCTATATGTGCCTGGTTTCTTGTACCCCGCCGTTTTTCCGCGCGCAATCTTTTTGTACTCTGTAATATCTGTTATATTGATCATCTGGCTAATATATGTTTTTAGATATGAGAAGCTTATCTTGCCAAAAAATTGGCTAACAGCAGCGATACTTATATATATTCTCACTCTTTTTATTTCAGGCATTACTGGAGGTCACTTTGAGCATTCTTTTTTCGGTGACTATTCACGTACCAGTGGGATAATTATTTTCATTTATATCGCCGCCTGGTATCTCGCTTCCGCTTCAGTGTTTCGGCCCAAGGATTGGGTGAATACATTTCGCGCACTTTTGTTTTCCGGAGTTGTTTTAGCCGTTATCTCACTTCTCGGAATTAACGGCCTCGCTCAGAGTGCATTTAATTTTCTAGACCAAGGAGGATCTCTATTCTCCAATAACACATTCTCGGGGATATATTATGTCTTTGCTTTTTTCTTTGGTGTCATCTTGTTTGCAAAAGAGAGCTCATGGCGGTGGCAGGTAGGATATGCTGTAGCCATGTTCATTATTCTCGTAAATCCAGATATTCTTAACTTCCAACTCTGGCAAGACCCGTCGATGATCAAAGAAGTTTTTAAAAATCCAGTACTAGCCTCGGGAACAGCGCGAGCTTCTTCTGCCGTTATGGGCATAGGGATTGTTCTTACTCTCATACTATATGTCATTCATAGAATCCGTGTATCCATTGTCGTTAAGGGTGTCATATTCCTCCTCATATTTGTGTCATTATTGAGTGTTTCTGTTCCATTTATTTGGTCTGTGGCCGCGCAAAAAGGCTTTGGGTATGATTTATTGACAAGCCAAAGTGATTATCAGCGTCCAATGTTATGGGGGTATGGAATGCAAGCATTCAAAGAAAGACCCTTGTTGGGATATGGGCCAAATAATTTTGAATATGCGCTTCAGGATACTCTCACTTCTGATATTTTCTTTTTGAAAGGCGGTAATTGGGCAGACAAAGCTCACAATAGTCTTATAGATTCGCTGGTTGAAACAGGTATCGTAGGCACGCTTGTTATGCTTTTTATTTTTCTCACTGCCTCGTGGTATGGTTTCAAACGCTATAGAAGTACGCAAGATTTCTCCATACCAGTTACTATACTGATTCTTGTCCTGCATTTTACACAAACGCAAACAGCATTTAACACAAGCACGAGTTTGCTGATGATATTTATATTATTGGCATATATTTCTTCAGAATACTCCCGCAATATTTTATTTACTCCTTCTCGACGCGCAAGAGAAATCGCTCTATGGTTGGGGTCGGGCGTCATTATAGTTATGCTTATCGTAGGATCAATTCTTCCTGCTCTCTACAACCGTAATGTGGCGAAAGCCCTAGGATCTCGCAGTATTGAAAAACGTTTACAAGTATATCAGTCCTTACATTCATTGTATGGTTATCCGCCTGAAGTTCTTCGAAAAATAACTGAAATTTATACCGGTGCTCTCGTAAGGAATTTTGATGCCTTGAAAAATAATCAAAAGGCAAGAGAGGAGATACCGATAGAACTGGGCGCCATCCTTGATCTGTATGAAAAACATTATGATCAATATGCCGATAATCTTAAATACATTATAAATTATGTGCGCACCATACACGTTGCGAGATTATTTGACGTGGATCGTCTGGATCGGGCAGATGAGCTCATTTCTCGAGCAAAAGAAATTTCAACGTCTGTGCCGCAGGTATTTTGGTTGTCCGCGCTACAAGCAAAATATATCGGCAATGAAGCATTGGCGCTTGAGGAAATTGGTCATGCTATTATTATGGCCGAGGATGGTCGTGCTAAATTTGAGAGTTTCGGGCAGTTGGATCATTTTTACTATGCTACTTCTTTTAAGATACGAGGCTTTATAGAGGATACCAGTGACTCAAAAAAGAAGCAGTATTTCCAGATAGGGGGAATATAGCAATTATTTGGAATTTTACCAAAATTATTTTACTTGAATTACACCGCCGAATCATGTAGTATTAACTTATATGGAAACAGAAAATCGTTTACTAAAAACACTGCGAGTACTATTAGTGAGCACGCCTTTTTTGTTTACTTTGATATATATTCCAGGATTCACATTTCCCGGAAGTTTCACGAAATCTATATTCTTATACATAGCTGTATCCGTAATCCTTGTTGTTTGGTTAATACACATATACAGATCGGGTGCGGTTGCGTTTAAAAAAAATTGGATAAATATAGCTGTACTCGGTTATATTTTAACGCTTTTTATTGGAGGGGTATGGAGCGGGCATTTTGAAGAGTCTTTTTTCGGGCCTATTAGCCGTATGACTGGAATTGCTACAATGTTGTATATTTCCGGTTGGTATCTAATAGCTTCTTCGGTATTAAAACCCCGCCATTTTACATATGTATTTCGAGGGTTGCTATTTTCCGGAGCTATTTTAGCGGTTATTTCTTTCTTGGGGATTAACGGTTTTAATTTGAAAGCGTTTAGCTTCCTGGAGCAAGGAGGGTCGTTATTCTCCAATAACACATTTTCCGGAATGTATTATGTCTTTGCTTTTTTCTTTGGTGTTATTTTATTTGTCAAAGAGAAATCTTTGAAATGGCGTATATCATATACGCTCGCCATGCTTCTGATTCTCATAAATCCTGACATTTTGAATTTCCAAATTTGGCAGAATATCGGAATGATTAAAGAACTTTTTAGCCATCCTTCGCTTGTTTTAGGAACGGCTCGAGCTTCTTCGGCGGTTATGGGAATGGGAATCATTCTTACTTTCATACTGTATGTCATTCACAGAATCCGTGTATCCGTTGTAGTGAAGAGCGTCTTATTTTCTTTTATTGTACTGGTACTCACGGGCGTCTCTCTCTGGTTTGTAGGATCTACGATTGCGCAAAAAGGGTTTGGAGCTGATTTTTTTGCAAGCCAAAACGATGTTCATCGCCCAACAGCCTGGAGGCAAGTAGCCGGCGGATTTTCAAATAAGCCGTTACTGGGATATGGTATTAACAACGTTGAATATGCTTTTCAAGATACGCTAGGCCCGGAAATTCCGTTTATAAAAGGAGATAAATGGTTTGATAAAGCGCACAACATTTGGCTAGACCTTGCACTCGAAACAGGCATATTGGGTATTCTTAGCGTAATAATTTTATTTATTTCAGCTTGCTGGTATTCATTTAAACATTATCGTGATACTAATGACTTTTCTGCCCCCATTGTTTTATTGCTCTTGGTCTTACACCTCATCCAAACCCAAACCTCGTTTAATATTCCTACGAGCTTGTTTATGATATTTATACTGTTTGCATATGTGTCGTCATTTAGTAGGGAAAATATTTCTTATACTGTTTCGCCTAGGACTAGGTCAATACTACTGTACGCTGGGGCTGTTCTCATAGGAGGAGCAATGATATTTACCGCAATCATCCCAGCAAAACATAGCCGAGAACTTGTCGGCGCTCTGACTTCGGCTAAATATGAAAAACGGATGGATATGTATAAATCCTCGCATTCAATATATGGCTATCCCGCAGATTACGCTTACTTCGTAACTGAAAAATTCACAAACGCATGGCTTGAGAATCCGGCAATATTTGATAACCCCGCAGCGAGGGAAGGAATAGCGACCGAGTATAATGCCATGATTGATTTATACGAGGCGCATTATGATCAATATAGGGACAATTTGAGATACAATATGAACTATGCTAATACTATTTTTATTGCAAGATTGTTTGGCGTGAATCGTCTGGATCGCGCCGGAGAATTGATTGCGCGAGCCCAAGAACTCTCAACTAGAATTCCCCAGGTATTTTGGCTGGCATCTCTCCACGCCAAGTATACCGGCAATGAAGAACTGGCTTTTGAGGAGGCTCGTAAAGCCACTCAATTATGTGAAGCTGTTCGCGCGAAGTTTGACGAGGGTCAATTAGGCCATTTTTGCAACACGTCGTACAGCCTGTATGGCTTTTTAGAGAAAACCAAGGGCTTAAATACTAAACTTTATTTTCATCTACAAGATATATAGTATTTATTATGAAAATCATTGTGACTGGAGGGGCAGGGTTTATAGGGTCGCATATTGTAGATGCGCTTGTTGATGAGGGCTACGAAGTGCACATAGTTGATAATTTATCAGCAGGTAAAAAAGAAAATGTAAACCCCAAAGCGGTTTTACACGTGGTAGACATCAGAGAAAAAGAAAAATTAATTCCAATATTTGAAAATGCCGAATATGTTTTTCACGAAGCGGGTTTTCCGCAAGTTCAGTATTCTATAGAAAACCCTGTTGAAACGAGTGGAATTAACGTGGAGGGCACCCTGAATGTTTTAGAGGCTTCAAGGGCAAATAAGGTCAAGAGGGTGATTTTTGCTTCTTCTGCCGCCGTGTATGGAAATCAGGAAATTTTGCCTATAACCGAAAATATGCAAGTGAACCCGCTTTCCCCTTATGGAGCGCAAAAATATATAGGTGAAGTTTATATGAAACTCTACGCGCAGATTTACGGAATAGAGACTGTTTCTCTTAGGTACTTTAATGTTTATGGCCCCAGGCAGAGCGCGAGCGGAGCCTACGCTTCAGTTATTCCTAAGTTCATAGAATTTAGAAAGAAGAACGAGCCGCTTCCCATCACCGGAGACGGGGAACAAACCAGAGATTTTGTAAATGTCAAAGATATTGTTTCGGCGAACATTTTAGCCATGAAGGAAGTCGGGGTGGGCAAGGGCGAAACGTTGAATATAGGAGGGAGCAATCAGTATTCTGTTAATTACATTGCGAAATTAACAGGCGGGGAGATTTTGTATATTCCCCCTCGCGTTGAACCTCGTAAAACACAGGCTAGCATTGTAGCGGCCAAGGGGTTTCTAAATTGGGAGCCTCGTGTTATGTTAGAGGAAGGGATTCACGAATTAAAGGCTTATAATAACATTTAAGATATGAACAATAAAAATGAGAAGAAATACATTTTTTTCGATATGGACGGCACTTTAACAGAAAGTAGACAAGCTGCTTTGCCTGAAATGATCTTTGAGTTAGAGCGCATAAAAGAAAAATATAAAATTTTTGTAGCTTCCGGGGCAGAGTTAAAACGAATGATGTGGCAAGTTCCGGTTTCCGGAATAACTTATTTCGCCCAAAACGGAAATGAAGTTTTCGAAGACGGCAAACTGCTTTGGAAAAAAGAATTACCGAATAAGAAAGAAATCTTAGAACATATAGAATTTTTAAGAGCAGAATATCCTGATTCGGAGATAGAAGATAGGGGTTCGCAACTTGTAGTCTCTTTTACAGGGTTCTATGCTGATTTTGATATCAAAAATAAATTTGACCCGGACAGAAAGATTAGAATGGAAATGTTAAAAAAATCTCCACACCCCAATGCTTACGTGGCCGGAACTTCAGGTATAGATTATATCCCCTTTACAAAAGGGGAGAATATTCAACACTATATAACCGAAAAAAATATTCATCCAATTGATTGCCTTTACGTTGGAGACGCGCTGGAACCCGGAGCAAATGATTATACGGTCTGCGGAATTATTCCCACATTTGCCGTCAAAAATCCAACAGATACTTTAAAGTTTATCAAGCAATTATAATCCCAGCTTTACCCTAACGAGTAAAGATTTAATATTTAAAAAAGAGACCCATGGAACATAAAAAGAAAGCATTAATTATAGGTATTACGGGTCAAGACGGTTCATATTTGGCTGAATTTTTACTTGAGAAAGGCTATGAAGTGCACGGTATGATCAGGCGTTCTTCCAGCTTTAATACCGAACGGCTGGATAAAATATATGAAGACCCCCATGTTAATAATCGCCACCTTGTTCTTCACTATGGGGATCTATCTGATTCCAACAGCATAAATAGCATGATTAATAAAAGCAAACCGGATGAAATTTATAATCTGGGTGCACAGAGCCATGTGCGGGTAAGTTTTGACATTCCGGAATATACTGCTGACATAGATGCCCTAGGAACCTTACGGCTGCTTGATGTCATCAAAGAACAGAATTATCCGATAAAATTTTATCAGGCCGGAAGCAGTGAGATGTTCGGGAAAGTATTAGAGACTCCGCAGAAAGAAACAACGCCATTCAACCCGGCTAGTCCTTATGGCTGCGCCAAAGTATTTTCGCACATGATATGTGCAAATTATCGGGATTCTTACAAGATGTTTATTTGCAACGGAATACTCTTTAATCACGAATCTCCCAGACGAGGGCGGACTTTCGTCACCAAGAAAGTAGTGGAAGGCCTTGTTGATATAAAACTGGGCAAAAAAGATAAAATATTTTTGGGAAATCTGGATGCCAAGCGCGACTGGGGTTATGCCAAAGATTACGTTCGGGCTATGTGGCTGATGCTTCAGCAGGACAAGCCGGATGATTACGTGATAGCAACGGGAGAGACGCATTCGGTCAGGGAATTTGTAGAATATGCCGCGTCCTTGGTTGGCTACAAGATTGTCTGGCAGGGAAAAGGCTTGGAAGAAGTGGGAGTAGATGAGAAATCCGGGAAAGTTGTTATTAGTATTGACGAAAATTATTATAGACCGTCTGAAGTAGATTTATTGCTTGGCGATGCCACAAAGGCAAAGCAAAAATTAAATTGGGGGGCGGAAGTAAAGTTTAAAGATCTGATAGATCTAATGGTGAAAGAAGAGTTTTCCGGGCGGGGGCTATCAGATAAAGATTATTTGGAATAGCTATAATGGATAAAAATGCAAAAATATATGTTGCGGGGCATGGGGGGCTTGTGGGCTCTGCGATAGTACGAGAGCTCAAAAAAGGCAGCTACAACAACATAATAACCAGAACTCACCAGGAACTGGATTTGACCAGGCAAGACCTAGTCGAAGATTTTTTTGAAAAAGAAAAACCGGACTATGTTTTTTTGGCTGCAGCCAAGGTAGGGGGAATACTTGCAAATGATACATACCCCGCAGATTTTATAAGGGATAACCTTATGATAGAGACAAATATTATATATTCATCTTATAAGAATAACGTAAAAAAACTTTTATTCTTAGGGAGCTCATGCATTTATCCCAAACTCGCACCGCAGCCGCTCAAAGAGGAATATATCCTCTCCGGAGAGCTTGAGCCAACCAATAAGGCTTATGCGGTGGCTAAAATTGCGGGAATAGTAATGTGCCAGTTTTACAATAAGCAATACGGTACAAATTTTATAAGCGTAATGCCTACGAATCTATACGGAGAAGGAGATAGCTTTGACTTGAAAAATTCGCATGTATTGCCGGCCATGATTCGCAAATTTGATGATGCCAAGAAAAATAATTCAAAAGAAGTAACGTTGTGGGGGACAGGAAGCTCCAAAAGAGAATTTTTACACGTAGATGATTTAGCCAATGCGTGCTTATTTTTAATGAATAACTACGACAACTCTGAAATTATAAATATTGGTACAGGCGAGGACCTATCTATCTTAGAATTAGCCGGGGTAGTAAAAGAAATTATAGGATATGAAGGAAATATTGTCTGGGACTCTTCAAAACCAGATGGCACCCCTCGCAAATTGCTTGATGTGTCTAAAATACATTCTTTGGGCTGGAAACACAGCATTAGCCTGAAAGAGGGTATAAAACGCACCTATGAATGGTATAAGGCTAATTTGAGTGCAAATAAATGATAACTGTAAAATTAAAAGGCGGATTAGGCAATCAGATGTTTCAATACGCCTTAGGACGTGTTTTGAGCTTAAAACATAACACAAAGCTCAAGCTTGACCTCTCTTTTTTTGATTTTAATTTTAAAAAAACAAAGAGAAGTTATAATTTAGATGTATTTAATATCAAAGCAGAAACAACTCGCCTGCCGTATTTAACCTCCCTGCTTAGGAGAATTTGTAAAAGCAAGGGTTGTGAAAAAAATTTTCAATTTGATAAAAATATTCTATCCGTAGGAGAAAATGCGTATCTTGATGGATACTGGCAAAGCCCAAAATATTTTGAAGGTTTTGAAGAAGTAGTCAGGCAAGATTTTACTCTTAAAAATCCATTACCCCGCAACACCAAAATTCTTGCGGAAGAAATTAAAAGCTCAAATTCTTTGTGTATCCATGTGCGCAGAGGGGATTATGTGGGCAATAAAAATCATGAAGTTGTTGATAAAGAATATTACAGAAGGGGAACAGAATACATAAAAAATCACACCCAGGTAGATAAAATTTATGTCTTTTCTGACGAGATAGACTGGTGCAAAATTAACTTGTCATTTGAATTTCCGGTAATGTTTGTAGACGATAATTATGCCGGAAGATACGGCGAAGAACATATGTATTTAATGAGTAAGTGTAAGAATTTTATAATTGCCAACAGCAGTTTTTCTTGGTGGGGGGCTTGGCTGTCTCAATACAAAGAAAAGATAGTTGTCTGCCCCAAGCAGTGGTTTCCCGATGCGTCTGTAAATACTGATGATTTAATTCCAGAAAGCTGGGTAAGAATATGAATAATATAGTCAGTAAAATCAAAAATTTAACGCTGGAACAGATAAATAAAAACTTAGTTCTTATTGCTCTTATTGCTTTGATTTATAGAAAGGGGAATTTTTATAATACTTTTATTCCAAAGCCATTCGAAATAATAGTTTTGCTGATTGTTTTGTTGGTTGTAGTCGGTATATTTAAGAATAATAAAATAAAAGAATTTTTCTTTTCCATATCCAAAGACATCAGAATAGCCTTTATTTGTTTGATTTTTTCCGTTTTGATCGGCTGGGGAGCGTCAGCCATGAAGGGGATTCCATACACTTTTAACGCGCTTCTAGAGTTCGGCACTTTCATATTTTCTTTAAGCATATTTTTATTGATTTTAATTTATACCAGAAACGATAAAAATTACGTTAAGATATATTTTTACGCTCTGCTTTTGCCGGCTCTATACGGGATTTTTATATTTTTCCCCCAGGCGGCTTATTATCTTCAACTTGGAAGCTCCGGCACTTTTTTGGGTTTTACAATGAATCCGAACATAATATCTAAGATTTTACTTATTCCGACATTTTTTTTCATCTCTTACTCTTTATTTAAATACGAGCAAAAGTGGGCTAGACCGGTATATGTTATAATTTCTTCTCTCACAGTGTCTCTACTATTTTGGACCGCATCTCGCGGGGGGCTTATTTCTCTTCTTATAGCTTCGATATTTATATGGCTTGTTTTTTCGCTCCACAATTTTAATTGGAAAAAATTATTTTACAGCGGGCTTATTATTTTTGTGATCCTTACGATAGGATTTACCTTAACCCCAGCCACCGGTAAGCAAAGAGTGGTTTTGAGAGCTTTATATCCGAGTGGCTCTGATCATTCCAGTTATTTGCCTATAGAAGACAAATCTGCTGGTGAGGTTATCACTAAATTTATTAATGATAAAGTTGGCAGTCCAGCTATTATTTATTTTTCCAGAGAAACTCGTTTCCAAATCTGGCCATTTTATTTAAGGCAAGTACTGGCAAATCCGCTGGGCATAGGCCCGAATACGCATTTTAGCTTTAACCTGCTGGATTACAGCGGGGACTACATAAACTCCGGTCCGCATAATACATTTCTACAAATTTGGTTATGGGGAGGATTGCTCGGTATACTTAGCTTCCTTTATATATATATCAGCGCGTTCCAGAACCTTTTTATGAAATTAAAGTCTGATTTCAATCCTTTTGCCCTGGCATTGCTTGGCGCCCTTTTTTCGGTTAGTATTTCTGTAATGTTTGACGACAGTTTGTCATTTTTCTGGTTTTTTATAATTTTAGCCTTAGCCTTGAGATATGAACATGCCGCTAATTAGCATCATAATGCCTGCCCATAATGGCGCAAAATGGATCAAGAAAGCAATTTTAAGCGTTCTCCCGCAATCTTATGCGGATTTTGAGTTTATCATTATAAATGATGATTCCAGTGATAATACCGAAGAAATTGTCACTGATTTTGCAAAACACGACAAGCGGATAAAATATATTAAGAACGACCATAATTTAGGGGTGCAAAAAACTCGCAATATTGCTTTGGGGATGGCGCAAGGGGAATATATAGCCGAGATAGATCAGGATGATGAGTGGGTAGACAATAATAAGTTAAAAAAGCAAGTTGAATTTTTGGAAAAAAATAACGATTATGTATTAATCGGGACCGGTGTGATTGTGGTTGATGAGGACGACTCCGAGATAGCCAGGTATCTTATGCCCGAAACTGACCCAGAAATTAGGAAAAAGATTTTACGCGCGAATTGTTTTATTCACTCCACTGTTTTATACAGGACAAAATTAGTTAAAGAAATCGGCGGTTATACTGTGACAAAAATGTCCGAAGACCACGACCTTTGGCTTCGACTTGGCAGAATTGGAAAATTTACAAATTTGCAGGAGTTTTCTGCAAAATATCTTTTTAATCCAAAAGGGTATAACTCCCAAGATAAGTTTTTGCGCTTGAAACAAAATCTGCTTTTCGCGCGGGAACATAAAGATTTTTATCCGAATTATTTTTTTGCAATAATATTGGGATGGGCAAAAATTTGTTTTTACCCGGTTTTTAATTTAATGCCGATGAAGATAAAAGGCATGTTTTTAAAGTTACATAAAAAGATTTAAACAGACCTTCCGGATGTATTCCTCTACAGGGAGAGCGTTTTTAAAATTAATGGTTTCTATAATTTTATTTTGGGAGTAGGCTGTAGTATTGGCAAGGGCTTTAAGCCTTGAAAATGTTAAGGGGTTTTTCTGGCGGGTTATAAAGTAAATAAAGGTTAGTACCAGGGCGGCAAACCAAGCGACAGGATAGGGGATAGTACCGGTTTTTTTAGCGATAACCGGAGGGATATTTTTTACTACAATGTCCATATCTCTAAAAGAGATAGGGGTATTTACTAAATATATGCCGCCGTATGGAATGTTTGCCTCGGAAAGCTGCACCATCGCTTTTACCACTTCGTCAATATAAACAATATTATATATTCCTTGGCCAATATTTTTATAGGCACCGCTTCGCATACTTCTTAGAAGTTCCAGGAAACTGTTTCCTTCTTTGTTTTTTCCCGGACCGAAAATAGTGGTGGGTCTCAATATATGCGCTTTCAGACCGATTTTTATTCCATCCAAAACTATTTTCTCGCCTCTATATTTAGACCATTCGTAGGCATTGTGCGGATTAATCACTCCGGCGCTGGAAAGGTGTATTAGTTGACAGTTATTCCGCAAAGCAATTTCTACTATGTTTTTCGTTCCCAGCACGTTTACTTTCTCCATTTGTTCAGTTTCCCAAATAACTCCCGCGCAATGGTAGATAGTATCAATGTCCGGCGGCAAGCTAATCGGGTCAGTAATATCGCCAATGATTATATTGATATTTTTGTTATTAGAAAAAACTGCAGATTCTTTTCTCGTTAATATACACACCTGATGTCCCTTTTCGAGGAGAGCATTAACAAGATGTTGTCCGACATATCCCGTGGCTCCTGTGACAAATTTCTTTTTCTTAATTTGGTTGTTTATCGGCATATTTTTGTTTATACTGTAAATAGTATAACAGAGCTTATGAAATATAACATCAGGAATATTAATTTGGCGAAAAAAGGGCTAATTAAGATTGAATGGGCAAAGAAAGATATGCCTGTGCTTTCGAGTATCGCTTTTAATTTCAAAAAATCAAAACCATTTAAAAATGCTACCATTGGGGCCTGCTTACATGTAACAGCGGAAACGGCTAATTTGATGATTGCTCTAAAAGAGTCCGGTGCGATGATTGGTCTTTGTGCTTCTAATCCTCTTTCAACGCAGGATGATGTTGCGGCCGCTTTAGTGAAATATTTCAATATTCCTGTTTTCGCTAAAAAAGGAGAGAATAAGAGAGAATATTTTGAGCATTTAAATAATGTGCTTGATATGAAGCCAGACATTACCATGGATGATGGAGCTGACTTAGTAGGAGAATTGCATTCTAAAAGGTTAAATCAGACTAAAACAATACTTGGTGGAACCGAGGAAACTACAACTGGCGTCACGCGTCTCCAGTCAATGGCAAATGATGGAGCGCTTCTTTTCCCGGTTATTGCGGTAAATGAATCGATGACCAAGCATTTTTTTGACAATCGCTATGGAACAGGACAATCAACCTTAGATGGGATAATTCGCGCTACCAATAAATTAATTGCTGGGTCTGTGTTTGTTGTCGCTGGTTATGGCTGGTGCGGAAAGGGATTGGCGATGCGAGCTCGTGGCATGGGAGCCAATGTTATAGTTACTGAAATTGACGCAGTCAAAGCGATAGAGGCATTAATGGATGGATTTCGGGTTATGCCAATGACAGAAGCAGCCAAAGAAGCAGATTTTATTTGTACTGTCACCGGCAATACTGGTGTTGTTGGATTAAATGCGTTTAAGACGATGAAAGATGGATGCATTATTTCTAATTCTGGACATTTTGATATGGAGATTGATCTCGTTGCGCTTCAAAAAATTACAAAAACAAAAAAAGTTTTACGTGATTTTGTAGAAAGTTATGAACTTAAAAATGGTAAAACAATATTTGTGCTTGCTGGAGGAAGATTGGTAAATCTTGGCAGTGCCGAGGGGCATCCGGCCTCGGTTATGGATATGAGTTTTGCAAATCAAATGCTGGCCGTGGAATTTCTCGTAAAAAATGCTACAAAATTAAATAAGTCAGTTCATGTCTTACCCGAGGTTTTGGACCGGAAAATTGCCGCTTTGAAGTTAAAAAGTTTGGGAGCAAAGATTGACATTTTATCAAAAAGACAAAAAGAATATATGTCCGGCTGGAGAGAGGGAACACAATAAAATGAAAATTGTAATTACTGGCGCTCAAGGGGTAGGCAAGACTACTTTAGCGAGGCAAATTAAAAAACATTATACTGATTTTAAAGTTTTACATGAAGCTGCGCGACTGGCCAAAGAGGCAGGGTATAATCTTGATAAAACTGCGACTACAGAGACAGAGCTTTGGCTAATAGCGAAGCAAATTGAGTTAGAAAGTGCTGAGGCTAAATGGGTGGCTGACCGCTGCTGCATAGATTTGCTTGCTTATATAAACCATTTATTTTCAGAAGAAGTTTCCTTGATTGAATTTGCCACTAAAACACTGGTGTCGAGATTTAAAAAATATGATTTAGTTTTGTATTTACCAAGCGGGGAATTTGCTATTCACGATGATGGGCTACGTTCAACTGATATTGAATTTCAGAAAGCCATAGACGAGCGGATAAGAGACATTTTAGAAAAACACAAAATTCCATTTGTTAGGATAGTTGGTTCACCCCAAGAACGATTGGAGAAAGTTAAAAATTTGCTTCCAAATTAATTATTTATCAGATTACTTTTTTAACAGATTTCTGAGATATTTTTTATATGTATATATTATGTGTCTTAGTTTATACAAATGTAATTTATGAAAATTTTTAATCAATTGAGGAGAAATATCGTCTACCCCTTTTCTTTTTAAGCTCACAACCCGTATATTCCAAGCTTGCCTACCTGTCTTATCCTTAAGAGTGCCCTCGATGGTGCCATCGTAATTAGATAATACATCCATAACTCCATTAAAATTGCTCATCCCCTTCGGATCATGCAAAGTATTATAAACCATATAAATATATTTAGATTTATTCAAAATATTTTTTGTGTACAATAATTGTGTCTGTAAATTGCATTCCGCTAATGATGAATCAGCAATAACTAAATCAATATTTGATAAATTAAGTGATTCTACGTCTTGGGCGTAAACGAATTTTACTTTTCTTTCTAGTTCTTTAAAGTTAGATAAATATTTTTTACAAAGTTCAATAACTTCTGGTAAATCAATAAGGGTATATTCCTGAAAATCTAATACAGTGCTTAATATTTTACATAGCGCTCCATACCCTCCACCTATCTCAACTATTTTTTTTGGAGTGGCGTTTCCTAGTAATTTTTTAATTTGAAAATATGAGTAAGCATATCTAATTGTGCTTGGGGCAAATTCTCCAACACCTTCAAAGAATAATAATTTTGGATTTCCAATTTTTTCATTTTCTTTAAATAAGGGAAGCAGTTCTAGTAGTTCATCTCTTTTTCCTAAATTATCTATACTTTGTAACGCAATTTCTCCTACGTCGAGTTCATTTCCTTCAAGTATTTTTTGAAAGTCCGGTTCTCTTTTAAAATTAGCAAATAAATCATCATTTTCAACAAAAGAAATACATTTATTAATATAATTGGTTGATATTTCTTTGTCCGGTGAGTCCCAGCCGTATTTATTATTTATCATGACGTAAGAAGTATAGTATAATTAGTAACTTTTGAAAAGCTCCTTATATTTTTCTTTATTATCCAAAATATACTCAGGCAGGTTCTTTTCTTCAATCCGGAATTTAAAATTTCTACCCATATAGTCTTTTTTGCCAAATCTTTCGTCCAGCTGTCGTTGAATATCTTTCGTATTGTAGCTTTCTTTCGTATAGCTGTCATTTAATTTTCTACGAACCTCGCTAATCCCTCCCATACTGGTAAAGTGCCACCCGCCATTTTCTACGTAAACATATTTTGTTTTCCCTTTAGTACGCAGGTGGTTTAGACAGCTGTTTTTGATATTTTTGTATTTGGTTACTATTGTTCCGGCCCAGGGTTCACTGGAGCGATTGTTTAAATAATAAACATAGACTATTTGTCTTAATTTAAATACATCATTTTTTGCGTAATCAATTAAAATTTCCGGATTCCAGATTTCGTCTACATCGCCAATAAAGCATATATCTTCATCTTTGAGATGGGTTAGAGCTTTTTTAATACTTTCTTTTTGGTAAAATTCTCTTCGCCAGTGTTCCGGGCCATTTTTAGGAACATTAGAACTTGAGCCAGCAAGTTTCAACAACTCATGATCATTTGGATAATCATCTATAACAAAGTATTTTATTTTATCCAAAAATGGCGCAAAACGCTCTTTTTGCTCTTGAAAATATAGCGGTTTATTTAAACCGGAAAAAGTTGTGGGCGCTTCAACAATAATAAATTGGTCTACAGCATCACGGAGAATATTTAAGCGAATTTCTAAAGTATCAGCTTCGCCGTTATAGGTAAAAATGTCGTAAATTTTTATTTTTTTTCTGTATTCAATTAGCTCCTGTTTACTTTTTTGTTCGCGATAGATTTTTTCCCTAGTAAATAGTTTTTTTAACTTTTCCCGCATGTTCACGGCTTTTAGTCGAAATATATTTATGGCCTTTTTTATAAAATTTCTTGCTTCTCTGGGCAATCTTACCCTGCGGAATAATTTTGGTTTTAACGGTTTTAAAGCATTTTTGCTGAGATGGACGGGATTTGACCACATGGTATACAAACATCTTTCAATTATTTGAGCTTCACCCGGTAAAGCTCCGTAAGAAACGCAGTCTCTGAGGCGTTTATAAAATTCCTTTGGGTACCATAATATATTTTGTTTTTGAACTATGTAATTTGAACCTGGGGCAAACTTCAAATATTTTGGAGCAGGGAAACCGAAATGTCTTGCAAAGTCATTATAACTATTAAAATATATTGTCTTTAAATCATTTAAATACCAACTATTGTTTACTTCGTTAAACATGTCGTCTTCTCCGTAAAAACATACGGGCAGATATGTCTTGTGATATTTTGTAAAGAGGGGAGTGAAAGACGTATTGTTGCAGACCTGATCAAACTCTTCTTTAGTAATATATTTAAATATATTACCTTTTGCCAGAGTCATTGTCTTCGGCAAATTGTTGTAATTATCTATGATGTATGTAAATTTATCGTAGATATCCCAGCCAATATTTGGAACTTTTATAACTTTTTTTGGGTCAAAAGGCTTAGTCCATTCATCAGTATCGCTTCGGTCGTAGATAATATAATTACTTGTATAATCTAAAATCCAGCTGATATCAGCATTATAATTTGAAACCATTAAAAAATTTCTTTCAATTCTCATGAAGATATTTTTATAAACCTATTTATGAAGTTCTTGGTTTTAAGTGAGAGCATGCTACCGACCTTTCTTTTAAGGAACAAAAACAAGCTTTGGTCTTTGGGTTGCAATAGGCGACTTTTAACTTTAAAGTAATGCGGATGTAATTTTTGATACTGTTCAAATTCTTTTTTACAAGTATCATAATCGTTCAGTTTTCCATCCATGTCCTGATACATCCAACCCTTCGTTATGTTGTATCCGCAGCTCCAATATCCGTCGGAGACATTGTGCCTTGCCCAATATTTTGGCGCAATGCAATATTTTAAATTTTCGGATAGCCAGGCAGGGAACCACGGGAAGCTGGAGTTGGCTATGATCAAGTAATGGGCATTTTTAACTATTACGTAATCCTTTGCAATGCTAAAATGAAGGACTTCATAATCGGGAAAGAATTTTTTAGCGCTAAATGTGTCATCGGTAATAATAACAAATTTAAAATCCGGATTAATCTTCAACATATTTTTAACCGCATTGTTCCAGTAGTTTTGAGTTAAAAATAAATCCTTGTGTCGCACATATTCTCCGCCGCGAAAGTTTATGACGCATATGTCGTCACTAGCGTAATCGTAGCATTCGAATTCATCTTTAACCTTTAGCCATTCCCTTATTTCTTCCTTTCGATGTGCAAAATATTTTTCATCCTGCATCATACCGTCGATCTTGGTGTTCGGAAAAATATCTACTAGGCCTTTGTCGTAGAGCCGTATGTCGGAGCCGTTCGGGTGGAACATTTCTTTTTCGCGGTAGTAATACTCTATTCCTTCCGGAAGTTCGGTGGGCGGTCCGCCCTGCGGGCCTTTCCCCCCAGTAACTTTTTTTCCAAAATCTAGATTAAAAAAATCTAAACCCAGAAACAATTCCGGATGCATAATAGCAAAGTCTATGCCTTTATCTGTGGCAATAGTGCGAGTGGTGACATAGCAGGCTAGCTGGTTGCCCAATCCTTGGCCCTTATACATTTCAGTAATTACCAAGTTATCTTTCTCGAAATCAGGATAACGGGAGTTTTCGCCGATTGTCTTATGGTAAACAAAAGTTTTCAGTCCCTTGTTTTCTGGTAGCGGATTTTCTCTCCCGAAGTAGAGCGCCGCTTCAAAAGGGGCAAATTTACAGCCATTTTCTTCAAATACGTGCCGCATATTTACACAAATGTAGCCGTCTTCGTTGTAAAATTCATGGAAAGGTTTCCACTCCATTCCTATTTTTTTTGGCAGCTGCAGCAGCTTTTTTGACCTCAATGACACACTGTTGCCTACTCTTTGGATTTTCCCGTGAATGTCTCTATAGGAGAAGTTATCTGTAGGAAGGGGGAAAGGGGAGCCAATATAATCATAGTTCAGCCATTCGTCGTGCCATAGTTCCGGTTCGCCTACGCCTCCGTCTGGATGTATCAGTAAAGCAAAATCTGTATCTATATGGTCTCCTAGATCAAATACGACAGCCTTATTCCATTCGTCTATGGTATTGGTCGGAACTATTATATTTTTTACAGCGCCGAACTCTATGCCTCGGGAACTATAGTGGAGAGCCTTTTGTTGCTGAGTTCTATATTTTTCGGAACCGAAACAGCACAAGGTTACGTTCGGAAGTTTTAGTTTACTCATAATCCTTAGGAATCATTACTCTTGTTTCTTTTATATAATCTTCTACGCTGTTTGGTTCTACGTCCGGGCGAGTTCTTCTTGCGAGTTCAAACATAGTTTTCCTGCCGGTACCTACATATTCTAAGGTGCTTGTTTTTTTGTCCCATTCTTTTATCCTTTTTGCCAATAATTCTGCAATTACATCAACATAGTCACCCTGGGTGTATTGATCTGTATATGCTTTTTCGAAAGGAAAAGGGTTGGGTTTAAAAAGTGTTCTAATGATAAAATGCTTTGAATGAGTTTTTACAATTTCTTCGCCAAGTTTTTTAGTAAGAGCATATACACCCAATGGATTTTTGGCATATTCAGTTGATATGTAAATAAAAGGCGTGTCTTTATAATGTTCTACTAGGTTAAATGTTCCGTAGACATTAGTCATAAAGCACGTTTCCTGTTTTTCGAATTCTGCTTGCTTTACATTCGTATATGCTCCCGCGTGGACAATGAGGTCGTATTTAGTATCAAAAGTAATTGGTTTAGTAAAATCCAATTCCTCTCTGCCGAAATAGTCTCCGGGCAAGTGTTTTTTAAGTTCTGTGGCTAGTTTTCCATTGCCTCCTGTAATGAGGATTTTATCTGGCATAAAACTCTTTTACTTTACCTATAATGAATTTAACTTGCTTGTTGGTTAAAGCGTTATGCACCGGCAAGGTGAGTAATTTTAGCCAAACGCTGTCATTTACCGGCAGGGGTCTTTTTACCGCTTTTTTCCAGTAAGTCATTTCCGATAGGGGTTTAAAATGAACCGAAGTTACTATGTCGTGATCCGCCAGAAACTCAGATAGTTCATTTCGGTTTTTGCATTTCATCGTATAATACTGAACTGTGTGAGAGTGCATGGGTATTTTTATTTGGGGCATATTTTTAAATGCCTTGTTATACATACTTTCAATTTCTCTTCGGCGCGCGTTTGTTTTTTCCAGCCGGCGAAGCTGGCCTAGCCCCACCACTGCTTGCACATCGGTCATGTATGCCTTGATGCCTTGGGATTGAGTGATATCGTAATCCCAAGTGTATTTTCTTCCAAGCGCTCTGTCGTATGTGGATTTTTCAACTCCGAGCCAAGTCAGGGTGCGTAATTTTTTGTAAATTTTTTCATCATTCGTGGTGATGGCGCCGCCGTCCCACATTGGTAAAGATTTTACCGCTTGAAAACTCCAGATTGTTATATCCGCGTCTTTGCCGGCGCCCGGAGTGTACATCGCATGAGCCGCGTCTTCAATAATCAGGCCCTTGAATTTTTTTCGTATCCCTTTTATGTCTGCCAGTCTGCCGTGTGAATCAACAGTAATGATAGCTTTTGTCTTTTTTGTAATAACTAGAGACTTTGGATCAAGGCAAAGCGTATCTTTATCAATATCAGCAAAAGTCACATCCATGTTGTTCCATTCGCCGACAATGGCATCTGACACAAAAGTCATCGGAGTGGTGATGAGTTCTCCGCCTTTGATACCATAAACCTTTAAACATAGGTCGAGCGCCGAGGTCCCGGAATTCATCCCCACGCAATACTTAGCGCCGACATATTTGGCGAATTCCTTTTCAAATTCTTGAGTTTTTGATCCAAATCCCCACCAACCGGAGTCCAGAACTTTTAAAAGTTCTTTCTTGGTTCGCGCATCTATGGTCGGTCGTAATACGGGTATTATCATAGGGATTATTCTATCATAGTCCTAGCCAATATAATAGTGGATTTTTTTTATATTTTTTAGCCATGTAATAATACTCTTTTCTTTTGGCCCAGCTAGATAATATATTTGTTACTTGGTTTTTCCCTATACCGATGACTACGTTTAATTCATTTAAAATTTTTGGCTCTCCATATTTGTCATACATTCTTTTATAATAATCGCAGTCGAGTAGCCAAGTCATGTTTTCGTCAAAAAGTAGCGGGTCTTTGTTCTTAATAGACAATACAGAAGGGGAGCCAATGGTGTTTTTACCGCGATATATTTTTTTGTTATATTTTGGGTATTGCCGATTATATCTGCGAGTTCCATCGTCATGTTCACAGCCGGTAACCAGCCAGTATCCGCTAAAGTTTTTTACTATTTGTTCCAAGGAATTTTCGTTTGCCAAAAAATCGTCCATATACAATATTTTTATAATTTCACCCCTAGCGTTCTTGATTGCCGAGTTTGTATTTTGTGCTAGGCCTTTTCTCGGATTTTTGAAATAATTTATATTAAGTGATTGATATTCTCTGCTTTCACATAAATTTTTTACGACATCATCTTCGGAGTTGTCTGAAATTACCACTTCAAAGTCTTTGAAGGTTTGACGCTTTAATATATCAAAACTGCGAGTCAAGACCCTTTTGGCTTCTCCGCGCATTTCATAAGTTGGGATGCAAATACTTAACAGGGTTTTTTTCATTTTTTAGTTTCCCTGTTAGAGTTTAAATATTCTTTTGAAATAATTTTTTGCCACCAAGGCTTGTTCGTCTCATACCAATGAATGGTTTTCTTTATTCCTTCTTCAAACGACACAGAAGGTTTCCATCCGAGCTCACTAGTAATCTTTGAATGATTCATTGCATAGCGCATATCGTGTCCCTTACGGTCTTCTACGAAAGTTTTCAGAGTCTTTGGCTTATCCAGTATATCTAAAATAGTATCCGCAATTTCAAGCCCATTTTTTTCTGAATCACCCCCGATACAATATGTTTCTCCAATTCTGCCTTTGTGAATTATTAGATCAATAGCCACACAGTGGTCAATTACATAAAGGTAATCACGGACAGCTTTGCCTTTGCCGTAAATGGGGAGGGGCTTATTTTCAAAAGCATTTGTTATAAAAAGCGGAATTATTTTCTCGGGAAACTGAAGCGGTCCGTAATTATTCGTGCAGTTTGAAATGGTGGCGGGAAAGTTGTAAGTTTCAATATATGCCCTAACTAGATGATCTGATCCAGCTTTTGAGGCAGAATAGGGAGATCTTGGATAATATGGGGTTGTTTCGTTGAATTTCACCTTTAAATTATCTAGTGGCAGTGTACCAAAAACTTCGTCAGTCGAAATGTGGTGAAATCTTTTTATTTCAAGTTCTTTTGCCACTTCAAGCAATACCTCAGTTCCAACCACATTTGTTTGTATGAAAACTGACGGTTCATTGATTGACTTGTCCACATGGGATTCAGCGGCAAAATGTACCACTAAATCACATCCCTTCATCGCATGTCTTACTATTTTTTTATCGCAAATATCGCCATGTATGAATGTGTAATTTGGATTGCCCTCCACTTCCTTTAGATTTTCCAAATTGCCCGCATAGGTTAGTTTATCTAAATTTACTATTTCATAGTTAGGGTATTTATCCATCATGTAAATAATGAAGTTGGAACCTATGAACCCTGCTCCGCCTGTGACTAGAATTTTCATAAATAAATTATTAATATATTTTCTAACTATTAAAAATTAATGTCGCAATCTTTCAAAAAGGGAGCATTTCTGTCTCTGTCTATTAAAATGGGATTGTCGTTGCCCCAAATTATGCCAATCTCCGGATCATCAAAACGTATAACTCTCCCTGATTCTTTGTTGTATTCATTGTCAACCTTATATATAAATTCAGTATTATCTGTCAGCGTTAAAAACCCGTGACCAAAGCCCCTCGGAACCAAGAGCTGTTTTTTGTTTTCTTCTGTTAATTCTATAGAAACCCATTCTTTATAGGTCGGGGAACTCTTTCTTAAGTCTACGACAACATCCAAAACAGCGCCTTTTATACAGCTTACAAGCTTGCTCTGGGAAAAAGGGTTGTTCTGCAAATGCAACGCTCTCAAAGTCCCCTTAGTTTTACTAAAAGAATGATTGTCTTGAATAAAATCAATATCTATGCCAAATTCCGCTAGTTTCTTTTTGTTATAAGATTCAAAAAACCACCCGCGATCATCTTCAAAAACATCTGATTCAATTATCAAAACATCTTTTATTTTCGTCGGGGTAATTTTCATCCGGATACAAAATATTAATCACTGTCTTTTTTGGTCCTATTTTCTTTAGCTACTCGCATAAGGTGCTGTCCATATTCTGATTTTTGATATTGTTTTGCGACCTTGGTTAAATCGCTATGCTTGATCCAGCCGTTTCTAAAAGCAACCTCTTCCAAAGCGGCAATTTTAGTATTTTGCCTTTCTTCTATTATTTTGACGAAATCGTTGGCATCCATCAGAGAATCAATCGTGCCGGTATCCAACCACGCGAAACCGCGGCCCAGCAATTTAACATCCAGATCCCCGGCATTTAAATATAGCTGGTTAATATCCGTTATCTCCAGCTCTCCGCGGGCGCTAGGCTTTATTTTTTTTGCAAAATTTATAACTCGATTGTCATAAAAATAAAGACCAGTAACGGCATAGTTTGATTTTGGGTTTTTCGGCTTTTCTTCAATAGAAGAAACTTTTCCTTTTTTATTAAATCCGACCACACCGAATCTTTCGGGGTCATTTACATAATATCCGAAAACGGTTGCGCGGTTTTTATTCGCTACTGCTTCTTTTAAGATTTTCACTAAACCATTTCCGTAAAAAATATTATCCCCCAGAATCATTGCCACGTTATCTTTGCCGATAAACTTCTCTCCGATAATAAAAGCTTGGGCTAATCCGCCCGGGAAGGGTTGTTCTTCGTATGACAACTTTAAGCCAAAATTTTTACCAGTGCCTAAGAGTTTTTTAAAATTAGGCAGGTCACTTGGAGTTGATATAATTAAAATTTCTCTAATGCCAGCAAGCATAAGAATAGACAATGGGTAAAAAATCATCGGTTTGTCGTAGACAGGCAGAAGCTGCTTGCTCATAGCTATCGTGAGCGGGTATAGCCTGGTGCCACTTCCTCCCGCCAGTATTATGCCTTTTGTGGTAGTTTTCATTGAAATCAATATGCTAATTTGCTTATTATAGTATAGATTTATAAAAATTTCTACCCACACTAACCCCTGACCACTTCTTTTAGATCTTTGAAAATTGACTCTTTGAGGAGTAAAAGAGTGGAGAAATATATTAATGCTGACAAAACAATATTCAATATGACCCCCACTTCAAAATATTTAAAAATAAAAATGAAACAAATCATGATTGGAGTCGCCAAAAAGGATTTTTTCAAATTCAGCAGAATTTCAAAGTCATTTATTATTTTTAGTCTTCTCCAAATGAAAATCGTAATTGTTCCCGTAGAGACCAGTGTTGCCACAGCCGCGCCCACAGCTCCAAATTTCGGGATAAGAAGCAGGTTAAATAAAATATTAGCCAGAATTCCAAGTGAGTATGCTGGGGCGAGACTTCTCTGTTTATTGTGAGCAAAAATTGCGTTAGATAACAAAACAAGAGGGAAAGAAATTAGCAACATTAACATAAGTACCCGAAATATTGGGATTGCGTCCACATAACCCTGACCAAAAACTTTTAAAATTAGTTGTTCAGCTAGAAGTATTCCACCGAGCGATATTGGAATTCCAGCAAGCATAATCACGGAAAGAGTTTTTTCTAAAATCACTCTAAATTGTTTCTTATTAACGTTTACCAGTCGCGACATTAAGGGGAAGACTGCCATGGCAATGGTGGAGGGTAGTATCATAATAAATTGCTGTATTCTCTGAACCGAAGAGTAAAGTCCAATCTCTCCAGCATTTTTCCAAATACCAAGCATGTATATGTCTATATTCCCCATAATCACTCCTATTAAAGTAATTAATACAAATGGCCAAGTTGTTTTTATAATTATTTTAAATATCTTTGTATCTACTTTTGCAAGTAACGCCCTCAACTCTTTCCTGATAATTATTGCTATAGAAAGAAAGCCTATAGCGCTGCCTAAAGCATAAGCAATAGCAATTGATTCCGGAGATAATTTTGTTTTTAACAATAAAACTCCCAAGATAAAGATAGAAGCGTTGGTAGTTATTTTAACCACCATATCCCTTTCCATTTTTTCAGAAGCTCTGTTTATAGAAAGTCCGAGTTCTCTCATTGAGTCAAAAAATAAAATAAGTGCCACCAAAAAGAATAGAGAATTTGCCTGCGGAATGTGCGATATGTATGGACTTACAAAAATTACTAAAAACGTGCTAATGACAAGAACTATCATTTTTAATAATAACGCCGTGGAGATAAAAGTCTGATGGCCTGCTTTTTTTTGCGTTATTTCTCTAACCACCAGGTCGCTTATTCCAATGTCTGCGAACATGGTTAACAAGGAAGCTATGGATATTGCATAAGAGAAAATACCCCAGCCGCTTGAGCCCAGCACTCTGGCAGCGTAAATAATCAAACCCATTTTAAGTAAACGCCCGGTTGTTTCACTTAAAAAAAGCCAAAAAGTGTTTTTCAATATAGTTTGTTTTGTGTTCGTGTTTTGAAAGAAAAAGCTCCTTAGTTTTTCCATAATTTAGTAAGTAAATATTTTGGCGATTGTTTTGAGAATAATTAAAATATCAAAAAAAACGGTTCTGTTTTTTATATAATAAAAATCGTATTTTAGTTTTTCTTTTGCATCTTCCATGGATGAACCGTATTTGTAATTCACCTGAGCCCAGCCTGTTAATCCGGTTTTTACAGAATGCCTTAAATCGTAATAAAGTATTTCTTTTTTTAGTTCGCTTATAAATTCTGGTCTTTCGGGCCGGGGTCCGACAAAAGAAATATCGCCCTTTAAAATATTTATGAGCTGAGGAATTTCATCTATATGGGTTTCTCTCATAAATCTGCCGATTGGAGTTATCCTAGTATCTTTTTTATTATTTTCTGTCCAGACAGGACCATTTTTTTCTGCGTCAGCATACATAGATCGAAATTTATAGATGATAAATTCCGTATCATTTAAGCTGATTCTTCTGTGTTTGAACAGAACAGGGCCTTTCGATGTTGTTTTTATTAAAATCGGGATAATTATAAAAAAAGGAGAGAAGACAACCATCAATACAGCAGATAGGCATATATCCAAAGCTCTTTTTACAAAGTTAAAAATAGTCCTATTTTTGCTTAAGTAATCGACAACCTCTTCTTTTTCTATTTTCTCAGTCGGAACTTTTTGGAATATCTCCGCGTAAAAGTTATTTATGGTGTATACAAAGATGCCTTTTTTTATGAGAGCATAAATTTTATCAAATTCTTTTTCCGTAATTGAATTTATTACAACCAGATCCGGATCAAGTTTAGTTATTTCATCCAAATTAAAATCGGCTGTTTCTTTTATAATTTCATATCCGATATTTTGATTCTGCTTTAACTCTGCAACCAAGCCATTTTCTTCCGCGCTTACAATGATTATTTTTCTATTGATTCCTTTTTTTGTAAAATACCTTTTTATCAATATTCTTAAATAAAAATCACTAATCCCAAAAATTGCCGTGAATAGAATCAAGTTTGTCTTTGGGGTTAGTTTAAAAAAATCTCCAAATACATAGAATACCAGGACAGAGATAGCAAATGAAACCGCCAGGCTCTTCGTAAAAGAATTAACAAACTCCGTTGTATTTTTATTGAATCTAAAAGAATATAAATTAAATATATAAAAACTAATCAAAAACAATAAAATTATTATAGAGAACGGAACAAGGTGGGCGGTTATCTGGGAATAAAAATCACTCCTTCCATACCTTAGAAAAAGCATCAAAGAAAGGGCGCCAAAAGCGACAGTCAAATCAACGACAAAAATGAGAAACATCTTGAATTGTATTAATAAGCCTTTCACTGCTTTTTACATTATAGTATAATATTCATTATGATAAAAGGATTTACTTGTGGGGCCATGGATTTACTGCACGCAGGCCATGTTCTCATGCTGAAAGAGTGCAAGGCCCAGTGTGATTTTCTGATTGTGGGATTACAAACTGATCCAACCATAGATAGGCCGGAAAAAAGTAAGCCAATAGAGACGCTGGAAGAAAGAAGAATACGGCTGGAGGGGTGTAAATACGTGGATGAAATAGTCGTATATGACACAGAGGTAGACCTTTATAATCTTTTAAAAAAGCTAAAGCCGGACGTGCGTTTTATGGGAATAGACTGGAAAAATAAAAAAAATTATTCAAGAGACCTGCTGCCGGAAATGAAAGTCATATACAACAGCCGAGATCACAGCTATTCCAGCACTAATTTAAAGAAAAGACTTGTTGGTTTTGCTTAAAGCAGCAATTTTAGGTACAATATACAATAAGAGTATATTGTGCGTATAAAGTATATGTTTGAGATTATATTTAAAATATGGTTCCTGATAGCCATTTTACCGTATACCCTGGCGAGGGAAGGCTACGCCAAATTAAAGCCCTGGCTGGCAAAGAAAGGGATAATGATAGACTGGATGGATACCACGCTCTTTTCTCTGATTATTCTCCTCCTCATTTTACTGATGCTCGGGTATTAAAATTTTCACTTAAATAATCTTTATGGCAACAAAACATTTTTTTAAAATTCTGACGCTCTTCATCTTAATGATAGTCTTGGGCCTGGCCGGAGTTTTTTATGTTAACCGTCTGGAAGCTGAGAAGAAAGAAGCCGCGGCCGTAAACGCCAAAAACGTAAAACCTCAGGCGCAAACTCCACCCAAACCCTGCGTCGGCAAAAACTGCTAAGATATTATATTCGGACGATATTCGGACGTCCAACGTCCGACAGGTTTTCCACACCAGGGTAATTTTTTTGGCCAATATTGTGTGAGATAATAATAATGCAATTCTGTTATTAATAGTTTTTATTCTCAGATGTTTCATGTCTGGGAAATATTTTTTTTCTTTTATGAGAAAAAATCCACTTATAACAAATCAGTATTATCATATTTATAATAGAGGTGTTGATAAAAGGGATATTTTTATGAACAAGGCCGATCTCAACAGGTTTGCTTTGAGTGTTAAAGAATTTAATGTAGTTACGCCGATTGGCAGCATAAAACATCTTATGTTTAGGAAACAAGAGGATTCGGACGTCCAACGTCCGAATCCTCTTGTTTCGGTGGTTTGTTATTGTTTTAATCCAAATCATTTTCATTTTATTTTAAAACAGGAGGTCGATGGAGGTATTTCGGAGTTCTTCAAACGTTTACTTGGTGGATATACAAAATATTTTAATTTAACTCACAAAAGAAACGGAGCACTATTTCAGGGTAGATTTAAGTCTAATTTGATAGACGACAATGCGTATTTTTTAAAAATTCGTCCTTATGTGCATTTAAATCATTTGGTACATGATATTCCAAAAGAAAAAATGCATTTGGTTTTATCAAGTGAAAAAGAGTATGATACCGGTAATTTCATTATTGTTACAGAAAGAGAAGCAAAAGGACTTTTAGATTTTTATAACGGCAACACAAATTACAAAAAAGAATGTTTAGATGTAGTTTCTATGATTCGAGAAGAAAGAGGACTAACTTCTTTACTAGAAGAAGACCTGCTCCCGTAAAAAATTCGGACGTTGGACGTCCGAATAGGAAGTTGTCCACATTTTTTCTTTAAATTATTTTATTTTAATTTTATAATTAAATAATGGAAAAATTAAAAATATTATTTGCCCGCAAGCCGTTTAAAATCTTGATGTGGGTATTTTTTGTTTTGGCGGTTGCTTATGTTATTTTAGTAGCTTTTAGGGTCGTTCATTTTTTTAATATAGATAAGACAAATGCCCAGGTGGAGAAAATTCATGCGACCAAATTGACTCTGGATGACGTGATGGGGAAAAATCTACCTCCGGACCCGGGAGCGGAAGCAGATAAGACTGTTCCTGGTATTGATGCCAACCAAAACGGAATCCGGGATGACGTAGAGCTCGCTGTGTTCAAAGAGTACTCCAACTCAGCCAAAACACGGGCGGTGTTGTTGCAGTATGCGCTAGCGTTGCAGATGGAAACTATACAACCGATAGTTAATGAGAGTGTATCAATTGCCGTTGTGCAAGAAGAAGACAGGGCATATTTATGCGTTGGAGAAATTTTACTTAGAGATGATAATAATGATCAAATAATGAAGAAATATTTTGAAGACGGAGAAAAGCTGCGGTTGTTTATAGAAGATATACAATTTAATACTGAACAAAGAGTAACTGCTCAAGAAAACTTTTATAAGAAAGTTGGTAGTTACAACTCATTGGACAGGTTTTGCGATATTGATTATTCAAAATTACCAAATTAAAGTTTTCTAATTTTTATGAGAAATTGGGTGTTGTTTATTTTTTCAGTCATCGTATTATTTTTTGGCTCTAAGGCTTCTGCAGGAGAACTATGTTCTGCCAAAGGATATTCTGTTTTTACAATAAATGGGATACTGAACGACGAAAAAGCCGCAAGAAGTAATAAAAGGGCACTTGAAGACCATTTTACTGGATCTTTCAACAACGAAAAGCTTACCGTCGACTATCTCTACAACCCCACGCATCTTGCCGGAGCTAATGACTTTATTGATGTCATACAACAGGGTCTTTTTGACCAAAAATCAGATTACGACCTGGTGGAGATGTTAGACGATGCGAGCCGGAAAGTAAAAACACAAAAAATCCTGCTAGTTGCCCATTCACAGGGGAATTTTTACGCCAATAATTTTTACGACAAAGTAGCTTCGCAGGCAGGCGGAGTTCCCAGCAATTCAATTGGAATTTACGGCGTGGCTAGTCCCGCGAGCCGGGTGGCAGGCGGGGGAAAGTATCTGACTTCAGATACAGACAACGTCATAATCCGGTCTGCGGCCCGTTTTATGAAAATTTTGCCGCCGAATATTCATATAGCACTCGGAGGCTCCGACGGCAACGGGCACAGTTTTTCTGACGTGTATTTGAAGTATCAGGGAAATAAAATTGTCTCCGACATTAAAGCCTCTCTCGGGAAACTTAAAAATAATGACGAACAATATTCCGAATATCCATGCATTTCCCCGCCCGAACTTTCTCTGTCCCACAAAATACAAGGAGCGATTCTCTCGGTCGCTGACCCGTCCGCGAACGCAGCCAAAAGCACAATAGTCGCATCTTATAAGGCGGGCGCTTATGTCAGAGATGTGGCCAGTAGCGCTGGAAAGGCTATCGGGAATGTTTTTTATAATACGCGCCTAGCGATAAAAAACACATTTAAGGGGTTGTCGGCCAACGTCATAGAAAGTCTTCCGGATGCTAGTAGTTTAACCACTGGAGCAGTAAACACGGCAAACGCCGAGCAAGATAATCCTTTACCCGAGCAAATACTAGAAGAGCAGCCAAAAGAGTCGGAAGCCGAAACGGCAACACCTATGGTTGTGACAGATTTAGATAAAAAAGAAAATATAACACCTGAAGCTGAGGGACAGGGACAGGAAAAAGGGGGAACAGCTATGCCTGAAGATAAAGTTCATCGGAGCGGTGGCGGGGGAGGAGGCGGGTCACAAGAAGAGGAGGAAGAACTATCCCCAGAAACTCCGGACACAGAAGAAGATACTGCCCCAGTAGATACAATAGATACAACCCCTCCGGTTATTACTATCTTGGGCAATAACCCGGAAACCGTTTATGTAGATGGCTCATACACAGATGCGGGAGCAACAGCGTTGGATGATACTGATGGTGAGCTGGAAGTTGTCACAGCGGGAACTGTTGATACCGCAACAATAGGTATTTATGATATTACTTACACGGCCACGGATTTATCTGAAAATGACGCGATAGCAACACGTGTCGTAAATGTAGTCGCAGCTCCTTTGCCCGCCGAAGAAGAAATACTACCCACTCCCTCTGTTTCCAATATTTTATATTCACAACCGGATAGCTCGGTAGAAATTAGTTCGCCAGTTGGTTCTTTTGACGCATTCACTGGTAAAAGCGGGCATATCCAAGGTATAAAATTCGCCTATAATGATGCCGGGAATTCTGCCGGTAAGTTTATCGGTGTTTCCGTGGTGGATCGTACCGAAGGCATTAATTATTACGGCGCTGAAGAAGGAGCAGAAGAGAGTTGTGGTAGTACCTACGAATCTACGGGGTCTAACTCAAAAGTTATTGTTGAGCTTGATTCTTCCTTTCACTATAAAGCATATCCATGTACTGGACCGGATTTAGTTTTAGACCCTTCTCATACTTACGGGGTAGCGCTATCCCCAAATAATTTTGTAAGCAATGAAATTAGATTTTACGGGTCAAGTGACACTAATGACGCGGTTTATCTTGAAGTTACCGATGATTCTATTCCGAGCTCGGGGAAGGCCGTAAAATCATTCAAGTTTCCTAGCCTAGGCGCAGTGGGCATCATAAACGAGGAAGAACATACGATACAAATCTCAACTCCTTTCGGTACCAATGTGACTATCCTTGAGCCGGTCGTTAAAATTTCGGGTGGAGCTTCCATCAGTCCAGCGTCGGGTGAGCCGCAAGATTTTACTAATCCGGTCAGCTATACAGTAACGGCGGAAAATGGTGATACGGAAATTTATGACGTAACGGTTTCGGTGCGTCCCAACGTAGTTTATTCTCAACTAGACAATTCGGTTGAAATTACTGGGACAGGAAACATATCCCTGCAAAATTTATTTAACGGCGCTGCTGGTAAAATCACGAACCTAAAATTTTCTTACAACGATCATGGCAGTGGCCCAGACCATTTTATTGGAGTGCAGATTATTGACCAGGATACTTCTAAGGGCTATTATGCTTTTAAGTCCGGTTTAAGTGATGTCTGCGCCGATGCTTATTCATCGAATAGTGTAAACGCTCCGGTAATTGTCGAATTAGACAGCGACTATGAATATAGGGAACATCCTTGCACTGGGCCCAATTTGATTTTAGACCCGGCCCATTCTTACAGCGTTAATCTTTTCAGGAATCGTGGCGGTCTTCCCTTCAATACCCAACGGTTTTACGGAAGCAGTAATTCCAATGATGCGGCCTACTTATACATCGAAAGCGATGGTATTATTCCCTCAGCGCCCGCGTCAGATCCTGCTCCCGACCAATCGGAACTATCAGGGAAATCGATAACTTCTTTTAATTTTTCAAGTTTAATCCCGGAAGTTGTCGGGGTGATTGATGAAGAAAATCATACGATTTCCCTGGCTGTTCCTTTTAATACTGAGGTTGGGACTCTTGTTCCCCTCATCACAATTTCAGAAAGAGCTTTAATAAACCCCAATAGTAATGTGGCCCAAGATTTCTCTAATCCTGTTACTTACACAGTTACTGCCGAAGACAGTTCTACCCAAAATTATATCGCAACGGTTACAACTGCTCCTGATCCAAATCCTGTTATCGACCCAGCAGAAGACACAGCTGCGCCCGAAATTACAAGTTACACATTTAACGGAGAGGTGGGGGATGTAACCATAAATCCATTAACAAATCCGCTAGCTCTCGCTTTACATGCCAGCGAAAATGTAAACTGGATGTCTATTAAAGTTGAAAATGAAGCTGACACGAGTTTTTACAAAATTTTCCAATCCGGCTCGGGTTGTGAAGATGGAACCGATAGCTGCGAAAAAACATGGAATGGCACCTTATCGAGCGGTGGACTTTTACAGGATGGAACATTCCGTGTAAAAGTCCATATTGCCGACTCTGCGGGCAATGAATTCTACGATTACCTTCCGAATAAAATTACCGTAGATGTTCCATAAAGTTTACGAAGGTCCGACCTTCGTAAAGAGTTGCGGATTTAGGGGATTATGATATAGTAACGATACCGCAGAGAAAGCCCCGACGTAAAGTCGGGGTCCCGACACAAATTCATTTGGCGTCGGGATAGGCAGTCGAAAGACAGAAGTCCTGCTAAGTGGGTCGATTCCGGCATCCGCGCTATACATTAGTATGGTCGGATAAAAGAATAATTTGCGGCCTTGTGGCCGTTTTTTATTGGAAAATAAGGAGCAAGAGCGACTATATTTTCCTGTATCCCGACTTTAGTCGGGGTTATTGAAAAAAAATTATGTTACAAAAATCAAAAAAAGCAGAAATGATAAAAGACCTGGAAGAGATGATAAAAAAATCTTCTTCGTTGGTGTTTGTTAATTTCCACGGTTTAAAAGTGAGTGAAGAGACAAAGCTCAGAAGGGAGCTCCGCGACAAAGGAGTAGGGTACAAAGTATCCAGGAAAACTCTTTTGAAGAGGGCGCTCGAAGGCAAAGCGGAAGGAGAGCTTCCGGAGCTCGGTGGCGAAGTAGCCATAGCGTATTCGGAAGACCAGACCGCTTCCCCTCGGGAAATTTATAATTTCCAAAAAGCCAACAAAGGCCTGCTCAATATTTTGGGCGGAATTTTCAACGGAAAATTCGTAGGCGGGGCGTACATGATGGAAATCGCGACTATTCCTTCAAAGGAAGTATTGCTTTCAAAGCTTGCGTTCTTGATGAAGAGCCCCATGCAGCGTTTTGCTTTGGCTATCAGCGAAGTATTAAAGAAAAAAGCTTAAGGAAATGAATCCCGTTAGAAGCCGCGATCGCGACCCTGGCGGGGAAACAAAATTATAAATTATATTAAAATAAGTAGATCAAGATTGTTACATAGATAATGGATCGCGATCTGCTTCTAACGGGATGAACAAAGATACGTTACTAGAATGGTTAGACAAAGCGACAACTCTCGAATTGAACGAAGTTGTAAAGGCTATTGAAGAAAAGTTCGGAGTATCCGCTGCAGCTGTGGCGGCCGCAGGTCCTGCCGCGGGAGCAGCCGAAGCAGCCGAAGAGAAAAATGCGTTCACGGTAGTGCTCGCGTCCGCAGGTGAACAAAAGATAGCGGTCATGAAAGTGGTCAAGGAGGCTCTCGGTCTCGGACTCAAGGACGCTAAAGATTTGGTTGATGCCGCTCCATCTACCCTAAAAGAGGGAATGAAGAAAGCGGAAGCCGACGACCTTAAGAAAAAGGTTGAAGAAGTAGGAGGAAAAATTGAACTAAAATAGGTTCAATTTTTCAGCCGGAAGCGCGTCGGCGCTGAGGCGGGGGCTGCGTAAAATTCCAACAGGAATTTATACGTGGCCAAGGTTGAGCTTAAATAACACTTCAGCAATTCGTAATTTTAAGAGCGCATAAAATAGTCGCATTATAAGGACGCATGCGACATGATTCCGCAGAATCAATTTTTGCTTGGACTACGGCCCGTCGGCCTGCGTAACTCTTAAAATTACGAATTGCTTTCGTTGAGTAAACATACTAAAATAAAAATACCCCATAAGGGTATTTTTATTTTTTATGAACAAACAAAAAACCGCTCTCATCTCTGTCTATAATAAAGAAGGAATTGCCGACTTCGCGAAGGAACTCGTTCTTTTAGGTTGGAAGATAATTTCTTCGGGCGGTACCGCAAAGGCGCTGAAAGATGCCGGAATAGAAGTTACCGAACTTTCACATGTCACAGGCATGCCCCCTATATTGGACCATAGGGTTTTGACTTTGCATCCGAAAATTCACGGAGGACTCCTCGCCCTTAATAAGCCGGAGCATTTGGCGGAGCTCAAAAAGTACGGCATAGAATGGATAGACATGGTTTGCTCGGATTTGTATCCGCTAGAAGATGAAGTTTTAAAACCTGAGGCAACCAAAGAATCCGTAATTGAAAAAACTGACATGGGAGGCGTGGCGCTTTTACGCTCTAGCGCCAAAGGCAGGCGCATAACTATATGCGAGCCACAACAAAGAGAGGAAGTTATTGCTTGGCTCAAAGCAGGCGAGCCGGACAGGGAAAATTTTTTGAATGATTTGGCCGCCAAGGCCGATGCGCTGGTGGCCCGATATTCTTCCGTTTCCGCGGAATATCACAGCGGGGGAGAATACAAGGGGATTTTCGGCAAGAAGAAAATCGAATGTGCTTACGGAGAAAATGCTTGGCAAAAGCCCGCGGTCCTGTACGAAAATTCGGACGTTGGACGTCAGGAATTCGGACGTCCAACGTCCGACTGGCTCGCGATATCAAACTGGCAGCTGGTCGCCGGCAACCCCATGAGCTACAACAATATTTGCGACTTAGACAGGATGATGCAGACCATGACGCATATCGGGGCTGGTTTTGAAAAAAACTTTGGGAAAATTCCATTTATTGCTATCGGAGCGAAGCACGGCAACGCCTGCGGGGCGGGTACAGATGAAACGGAGATAGAATCAGTGGATAAGATGCTTCTAGGGGATTTGAGGGCTATTTTCGGCGGTTCGGTAATGCTAAATTTTAATGTGGATGAAAAAATTGCAGAGGAGCTCATACATAAATATTCGGGGGTGGACGGCGACGTGCCGCGGAGACGCTTGCTCGATATCGTAGCCGCGCCGTCATTTTCGGACGAAGCGGTTGAGATACTTTCTCGTAAGAAAGGGAAATGCAGATTGCTTATGAACCCTGCTATTTCCAAAGCAGGACTTGCGGAGCTTGATGTTGCGGTGAGGTTTCGCTATGTTCGGGGCGGATTCATGGAACAGCCAAATTATACTTTCGTGCCTAAGATAGACCCCTCCTCAATCCTCCCAACCCCTCCCGACCTCCCCTTGTCAGGGGAGGCACATCGTTTCCCTCTGATAAGGGGGAATACAAAGGGATTTGCAGGGGAGGAAGAAATACGAAACATAATTCTAGCTTGGGCCGTGGGTAGTACTTCAAACAGCAACACCATTACTATCGTCAAGGAAGGCAGGCTTTACGGCAACGGCGTCGGCCAGCAGGACCGCGTTGGCGCCGCAAAGCTCGCGATATTCAGAGCCGACGACGCGGCAAAATTCGCTTTCGATCAGCAGAAAAATTCTGCCGCTTTACTCCACCCTACGGGCGGAACCTTCCGCGGCGAGAATTTTTCTGCTGATCTCTCAGGCGCGGTAGCCTACAGCGACAGCTTCTTTCCCTTTCCGGACGCTCCGGACGCTCTCATAGAGCGGGGAATAAAAACGATATTTTCAACTTCCGGCTCGGTCAATGACGAGAAAATAATAGAACTTTGCAGACAAAAAGGGGTAAATTTAACCCTACTTCCCGACACTGAAGCCCGGGGATTTTACCAACACTAGCGCTTGACACATTTATTTTAAAGAGAGATAATTTATGTATGAAAAAAATTATAGGGATTTCTTTGGTTGTTGCTTTTGCTTTAGGGATTTTTAGCATTAGCGTGGATTTAGTCGACGCATCAGTCGTAGACTATGGTGACGGGTGTACTGCCACTTCGGCTTACAGCGTTACTACTGGCAAGCAGTGTAATGTAGATTCTACAGTGGGATGTAAGGCAGGTTATTTATTTAGTCCCATTACCGGCGCGCCCTGCTCGGCGCCGACCTTGCCTCCAGGCTGCCTACCCGGATATATTTTTAGCTATTTATCGGGCGCGCGCTGCACACCTTATCCGACTCCTCATCCTATCCCGTCTGTTCAAATATCACCCATAACTATCGAAGGAGTAAGCGGACCGCTGGCGCTAGATGTAAACGCGCAGTGAAGGTGGAAGGTGAAAGCTTCTTCGGATGAAAATGGCCGCGACCTTTCTTATTCGGTCAGGTGGGGAGATGAATATGTTACCTACAACGACAGCATAGCAGGCGCTCTTGCCTATGTGATTCAGCAATCCGCCACTTTCACACACACTTATACCCAGCCCGGAATTTTTTACCCGACATTTACGGTTTCCAATGATTACGGCAGTGAGAGCACTAGCATAAGCGTAAATGTGGGCAAAACAACCGCAGGGGAATACGACGATTTTGCACGTTATCTGAAAAAATCTGGGGCGGTTCTTTATGGGGCTTTTTGGTCGCCACACGTAGAGTCGCAAAAAAAACTTTTTGGTTCTTCAGCAGTTTACTTGCCGTATGTTGAATGTTCCACCGCCGATTCATCTGGACAAACAAGGATATGCTTAGACAAGGGAATTCCTGCTTATCCGACTTGGGAATTTTCTGACGGCTCTAGACTAACAGGAGTGATATCTCTAGAAAGATTGGCCGAAAAGGTTTCCTATGACCTGGACCAAGACACTTCCGCTACCTTAACAGTCTTAGCTCCAAATGGCGGGGAAACATGGAAAATAGGCAGTACCCAAAAAGTTTTATGGGAAGATAAAAACGGCACTACTTGTCCATACCCTACCGCAAATTCCTCCAGCTTTGTCGCCTGCACGTCTCCTACTTATGATGTAACTTTGGAAGGCGCTTCTTCCTGCCGGGGAGACGTCTGTACTATGGGATTTACTGTGTACAATTTGACCAAACGCGCGACCAACCCGTTTTACTGGTCGGTAGGCTTTGACATTAACGGAAATAAAATTCCCGCCGGTTCCTATAGGATAAAGGTTTGCCGCACCGAGAGCTCAACGTGTGATGAAGGCAATGATTACTTCAACATTGTTTCTGATTCTGGCGGCACAAATAAAGCGCCTGAAATTACCAGCGGCTCGAGCCCTGAGGGCGTGGTAACCGGCAAAGAATACGAATTTTCCTGGAAAGCGCAGGACGAAAACAAGGACACTCTTTCTTGGTGGACTAATTGGGGCGACGGAGCGGCTTCCGGAGGAGGCTGCAACACCGCTTATTCCACTTACGCAGATTATTCCAAGAGCTGGAACTACAGCGCTTCCCACTCATGGACAAATCCCGGCACTTATATAGTTTCCACTACGGCAACGGATTGTCGCGGAGGCAGCAATACTTCCTCGGTTTATGTAACTGTCGGGCAGGGAACTCTTCCCCCGGCATCCACAGGCAGCGTGCAAGGCGCGGAGGCCTTCAACTTTACTCAGAGATTGGAGCTCGGCATGGAAGGTAACGAGGTCAAGGAACTTCAAAAATATTTGACTCAAAAAGGATATTACCGGGGAGATATTGACGGCAAATTCGGTATCCAAACCCAGAAAGCTCTCGTGTCTTTCCAAATAACCAACGGGCTCTCCGTAGACGGCGTAGTGGGTGCGGCGGTGCGAGCGATTCTCAATAAATAGGCTATCAACAGTTTCTCGTTGCTCAATAATGCAGAGGTAGTATAATTTAGATATGAAAAAAATTTCACTAGTACTGCCGTTTTTTGCCTTCGCGGCGATCGTCTTATTTGCATTTGGTGTTTCTGCAGCCGAAAACCACCCCTCCGGCAAGCCGGTTGGGGGTACTTTAAGAACTGATAATCCTTCAACTGTGGCAGACGGGGAAAAGTACTGGTTCCAGTTCTCTCTCCCACCGACAAATACTCAGACCCGACTTTGGGCAGACAATGGCGACGGCAAAGGATTTCAGGATTTCGGCATTTTTAAAAAAGACGCAGGATTGCCGGGTGTACACAAGACCCTGAATTGCTCTAGTTACGAATATTTGGAGCCTGGCAAATTGCTATCGGTAGGCAATCGGGATTTGTTCGTGAAGTTTTATCTGGAATATGTCGGACAGAACACAGTTTCCAATGTCTCCTGGTCTATGCACGATTGTTCCCAAGCTCCTGGGCCACAGTCAACCGGTAATCCTATCTTTCCTTATACTCTAGAGAGTGTGTATGGCCGAAACAATATAATGAAGCCTTTTCCTGATGCGTACGATTCCGGTATGTCTTCACCTTTGAAGAAATTTGCCGGAAGATACTTTGATGGTCAGGACAGCGGAGGTATAAACACGGGTATGGGCTTTGAGTGGTACAAATTATTTGGAGCGATGCCTTATGATAGTGACGTAAAAGTTTCCGGAAACAGGGTATATACCGCTTTAGGCAGTACCATGGCCGCATACAACAAAGACACTTTTATAAGCCGGCTGGCAAACAAAACAAACAGTTCGCTTGCTCTTTTTAAAGGAACATCGGAGACTTATAATAAAGATCCGAAAGAATACCGTCAAAGTGCCTTGCCTTGGGATGCTTATGTGTATCCGGAACATCCGGACAACGCCTGGTTGTGGCCTCGAGGGGTTGACAATCACGTAGGTCTTACTGGGTTTAATGTTGACGACCGCGGATATATTTACCTGAACGACCGCTTTGGTTTCGGTATTGTCCGTGATGATGGTTCCGCTTTGCGGATAATTGTTCAGATACAGGGCGACAACGAGGGGCTCTTGGACGGACACACTCTGCCGTGGTTAAAGACCGGAAGAAACGGCACAATGAAATTGACTGATATGGATGGTTACGGAGATCCAACCCCTTCCGATGCTGACGAAATAAACATTGTAAAGACCGGAGGTAAATATTACGCGGTTATTACAGGCGAGGGTGCGCCGTCTGGCGCTAACATGGGCCCAAAACCCGGCACCCGAGTTTTAGATGTTACTGATGTTAACAACCCTCAATATTTGCGCTCCAATCCGGCTGAATCCATCGTAAATTTAGTGCAGGCAGGTGAAACTGTGGCAGTGACTGTCAGAAATGATGGATTTGGGCAAATTGCTTCTGAAATTAGGATTTATAACGCGGCAGATTTTATTGCCGGTACTGCTCCCAAAAAAGTTTTCTCAGCCGGCCCTACGGAAAGCCAGCAAAAGTCACCGACCTACAGTAGCTTGGCAGTAGACAAGGTAAGTGGCAAGATATACTCCATCCACTATTCTTCACTTCCAAGACCTTCATCAAGCATTCCGAACTACACTTTACCGAAAGCTTCGATAGCTGTGTTTACACCAAGCGGCGGTTCTTATACTGAACAAAGGTATGAGCAAAGTTCCTTTGGCGGTAAGGGCACCATATCCGGCTGGGGCGGATATCAATATATTTACACAGTAGAAAGGCTAAATTATCAAAATGGTTACCTGGTTTCAAGAGGACGGTCTCCGGAGGGTCCATTCGACGCAAAAATCTTTATATTCAAAAATGGTCAGCCGGAAGAACTAAGCACCCGCGGCTTTATTCGCGACTATTACGCAGATTCAACTCTAGGTGGTATACTTTCAGCCAATGTTCTCACCTTGGACGGCAAAGATTATCTTTTCTTGGGTGGCTACAATTATGCGGATGTTTATGAGCTTGAGCCAGTTTCGAGAGACACTACCACGCCGCCTGGCACGGAAATTTGCGGCAACAATCTTGACGACGATGGCGATGGCCAAGTAGACGAGGGTTGTTCCGGCGGCACTCCTCCTCCATCTTCTACTTCCTGTACCGCCTCCATTTCTTTCGACAAAACCAGCGTAGCTTATAATGGCTCTGCCACTGAGACTTGGCAGGTTAACGGCGCCGATATCGGGCAGGTCTACGGTGACTGCGGAGCTGGCGCTACTCCCATCTCTGCCGGCCCTAAATCCTACACCATCAACAATCTGACTCAGACCACCACCTGTAGGGTTTACGGGAAAATATCCGGACAAGAAAAATGCACGGCTTCCGCTACTATTACTGTCGGTGCCCGCCCGGCTGGCGGCGGTGGTGGAGGATTTGACCCCGAAAACTCCACCAGCAACTTCTCTTCGTCTGACGCTTCATTCCAGTACTTTTATGATAGTAGTGCGTCGCAAAGCACTGGTACGTCAACCCTAAGGCAAGGCTCGAGCGGCACCGCAGTGGTGGAGCTTCAGGTCTTTCTTAACCAGGCAATCAACGCCGGACTTTCTACCGATGGCAAGTTTGGACCTAAAACTAGAGCAGCGGTAATAAGCTATCAATCATCCAATGGCCTCGTAGCTGACGGCGTAGTGGGGCCCAAGACCAGGGCTAGGATGGCGGAACTGTATTAAATTCAACCAATTTGTTAAACAAATAGCTGAAAAAACGTCGTGCCAACTGCCGTAATTCACTGTTGTTTTTCTTGATTTTTTTAGGAAAAGGGATAGAATAAGGCGATGGATCCCGTTAGAAGTCCTTCAGTTTGTTAGGTTCACGGGAAATGTTAGAATAACTAACTGCCATAGTCGCTATTAATAAAGTTAACTACGGAAATCTAAAGATTTCCTACTTCTAACGGGATGGAAATTCTAAATAAAATATTCAGTAGCGCCGCTCGGGTGAAAATTATGAGGCTTTTTCTCCTTAACCGGGGCAAAAGTTTTACAGGGAAGGATGTGGTGAAAAGGAGCAGGGTGTCCGCGGCTGCGGCCCGGAAAGAGCTCAGGTTGCTCGCTTCCGTGGGCTTTATAAAGCGACGCTCTTCGGCGTCCGCGGACTGGTCTTATAATTCTTTTTTCAAATATGGTTCCGAATTTGAGGACCTGCTCTTGAGTTCCGGCACGCTAAGCAATGAAGATATTCTGGGCAATTTTAAAAAAGTTGGCCGGGTAAAACTGGTCGTTATTTCCGGAGTTTTCATTAAAAACCGCGATTCCCGGGTGGACCTTCTTATTGTCGGGGACAAACTTAAAAAGAATAAAATCGAGGAAGGAGTTCGCAAAATAGAGGCGGAAATAGGTGTGGAGCTGACCTACGCCTTATTCGAGACAAAGGAGTTTATTTACAGGCTAAATATGTATGACAAGCTGGTCCGGGATATCCTAGATTTCCCTCACGAAGTCGTCTTACAGTCAAAAGAGTTATCCACACAGGCTCTAAAAAAGGCTTAAAATTTGGTATAATAAAGGCAGAACTTTAATAAGGTCGAACTTAAAAAAGTGTTTGATTATTAATAACTTTCAGCCTCACCGGCTGATTCGCCGAAGAGGCGAAATTTATTATGAACACATTTGGTTTAGATACATGGGGTATGGTGTTTACTCAATCATACCAAAACTTATGGTGGAGTTTCATCCAGTTTACCCCTAGGCTCGTGGTCGCTATCGTTTTCTTCGTAGTCGGTTGGTTTTTGGGCTCTTTGATTGCGAAAGCCGTAGAACAAGTGTTTGGCAGCCTAAAGATAGATAACCTGCTCAGATCTATCGGCGCGGAGGGTTTCTTTAGGAAAGCCGGGATGAATCTGAACTCCGGATATTTTATCGGCCAAGTC
>Ga0209542_10001885_pt1 | contig 48402 bp, 57 predicted proteins | sample RifCSPhighO2_01_FD_184028 | JGI IMG/M metagenome (GOLD analysis project Ga0209542, IMG submission 184028) | Soil microbial communities from Rifle, Colorado - Rifle CSP2_plank highO2_0.1 (SPAdes) (version 2) | ecosystem: Environmental > Terrestrial > Deep subsurface > Rock core/Sediment ...
GCGCAGCCATATGTTTGTTTTGCGAAGCAAAGGCAAACATGGCGAGCTAGGGTCGCGAGAAATTTCCGTCAGGAAATTTACTTATGACCGAATCCTTCCCGTCTCCGCCAGATTACCAACTTTGAACTTGTATAAATATGGCAAAAAAGGGCCCAACAAAAAAAGAATTAGCGGAAGTTGAACTTGAGAGACGTATTAGTATTATTTCACCCGTACTTGCGGAGAAAATTTCCGATAAAGACACCATACATAAACTCGCAGTTGAACTCATACGCGGGGCAGAAGATGGCCTAGAATTTACAGACGTCTCATTCGACGAATGGGTTGGGAATCGCTTTAAGCCTCAACTCGTCTGGCTTACTACGGAAGATTATGAGCGAGCATTGTTGCGTGCGCTGTGGCTTGCCAGAACATTCGCGGGCACAGACTATGGCTCTTCTCGCCAACGAGACATGGCACAAGTTTGGACTGACACCGCACGTGGTTTTGCCGGAGAAATTGCGCTCTCTAAATTCCTACAGAGTCGATACGGCATTGAGACCAAGGTAGATGTCACTCGTGGCAAAACGGAAGATTACTTACCAACAGATGTAGCAAACATACGGAAGGAAGGGGAAGAGTGGCGTTCACCAAATATCACTTTGAGTATCAAAGCAACGAAATTTAATGGCCGATGGCTGGATGCACCCGGCGCACAGATTAATCACTCAGATGGTTTCGTACTCACAAAGCTCGGTATTACCAGACAGCATTTTCTTGGATTTTTAAAAGATAGTGGCCTAATCGCAACAATGCTATCTCACGGCAAGGAACTGAAGGAAGTGTCAGAAACTGATGCAAGAACACTTCTGGACGAAATCCCAGCGTCGTACCCAATTCCAGTTTATTTACCGGGATGGCTCGACAAACGTGAATTAAATCTACCCATTCATACTTTGAATGCGACGGTAGTAGGTCGTACTAAAAAACGCATCGTCGTTCGACAGGGAGTTGGGGTATTTACCCCTGATCGTATTCGTCAGCATCCATCAATATCCGCACTACAAGATAGTTCTAGTTTAGGGATTGAGATCGAACCGATAGTAAAGTCGTTTACTGGTCAAAAATTTCTCGCACATTCTGGCGCATTCAAGTTTGGAGACAAGGCGTGGAAGGAACTTATAAAGCAACTGTAGCGCCAACTTTTACTCCGTCAAATAAACTTGCTATCTCTCGTGCATTAGCTTCTCCGTTGGTAAGTTTCGACTCCACGGACTCGTAAGGAATCCCCGCAAAAGTTTTTAGCACAGCAGAAATAACTGCCTGTGCTCCAACTGGAGGCACAGCCATACCGATTTGCTTTCTTGCACTTTCCTTTGAGCCCTCAAATACAAAGTTATCGGGGAAAGATTGTAGTCGCGCTCTTTCTCGATTTGTAAGGGCGCGATGTTCTGACCAGTGATAAACATGCGTTCCGCCCCCTCCGCTTCCGGTGATCGTATAGGCGGGTTTTTTAGGGTCTAATCTTTTATAAATTTGACTCATGCGAGCACCTTTCACATTCAATCTTAAATGTTGAGGTATTCCCTCATACCAAGCATTTTCTCCGGCAGGAATATGTTTTAGTCGCTCAACAACGCCTGCAGATTGCTTAGTAAGCTCGTGATTTTGCGCATCACCTGATATCCGTGGATTTTCTATTGCTTCGCGCGCACTCACATAATCATTCTTTGTAGTCGGAGCAGGAACTTTGAATTTCAAACCCAAATCTTTTCTTATGCCGATAATGACAATACGATGCCTTTGTTGCGGTACTCCATATTCTTCAAATTTATATAAGTGTGGCGTAAGAACATAGCCTTTTCCTGCTGAACTGAGGTCTTTCAAAATTTGCTTGAAAGCGTTACCTCCATTTGCGCTCTGTAGGCCACTGACATTTTCCGCAATGAACCACTTTGGATTATGTGTGTTTATTGCCCTGACTCCATGAGAATAAAGAGGTCCAAATTTTCCGTCAAAACCTTTCTGTTCACCAACGACACTAAAATCATTGCAGGGAAATCCAAAAGCAAGCACATCAAACTTTGGTACTTTTTTAAAATCTATTTCTTGGACAGGAGCGCAAACGACATTTCCCTCACTTCCATTGTGAATATTGCGAGCGTATGTTTTACAGGTATCAGCATCGTAATCATTTGCCCAAACAGGTTCGATACCATAGATAGTATCTTTATTTTCAGCAAAGGATCGGATTGCACCAAGAGCAAGTCCGCCAGGACCGGAAAATAATTCTGCTAATTTAAATTTGATTTGTTTTTTCTTCATAAAATTTCTACGTTCATTTTAACATTTTATTGCTTTATGTTCTTCACCACATCAACAATCTTACCGCTGATTTTAAAATCATCATTTTCGTGAATAAAGATTGGTGAATGTTCCTGCGTTGATTCTGACAATAAAGCAATTCTAGAATTCTTTTTATCCAGCAGATACTTTTTTATATTAGCCATACCATCCATCACAGACACAATGTAATCGCCATCATGTGGCGATGTGTTTTCACTGTCTACTATTACGAAGTCTCCACTCTCCACATTTTTTCCATCAATATTTGCCTTGTTGAGAGAGTTTCCCTCCGCCCTCAGAGCAAAAACACTTTTCTTGTTTGAGACAAGCCGTTTTGATATTTTTAAATATCCTTCAATATTTTGATCAGCGTAAATAGTGGCCGGTCCGCAATTAGCCGCACCTATTATTGGAATTGAAATAAAAATGTCTCCAACTTTTGCTTTATTGCTAATCCTGCTAATATTTTTATTTTTTCGGTCAATTAAGATAAAGCCCTTTCGCTCCAACTGCGAAAGGTGGTGCTTAATCTTTTGGGGGAGCTTTTCTTCTATCAATTCTCCTATCTGACGTAGAGTAAGGTCGCCCACATTCTTCCCATCGATAACCTTGAGTAATTTTTCTTGTATCGGATGCATGTTATTAGTATAGTAGATGTGTCAAAATTATGCAAAAAGTTTTCCACAGGCTATTAACATGTGACAGAGTTGACAATACTGACGTATGCCGCTTAGAATATAGGCATCCTGATGGTTTCAAACCATTGACGTCGACAGGAAAAGAACCATTATCAATTAAAGCGACGACCTGAACAATTATGAGAAAAGTAATATACGTTCTCTCTCATGGTACAAAATGGAAAGTGAAGTGTGAGCACTGTGATTCTGAAGTAAAAGATACACAAGCTGAGGCAATCAAAGTTGCCAAGCGACACGTAACAGGATTACCAGCAGGCACACTCTCTCAGATTCTGATACAACGAGATAATGGTCAGTTTAGGGCAGAGTGGACTTACGGAGAGGATCCGTTTCCGCCTAAAGGATAAAAATATGGCAAAACCTAAATACATAGCAAAGTCTGGTCAGCCTTGGGCTCCAGCAGAAGTCAAGCAATTGAAAAGCATGGGAGGCAGAGTGCCTACTCGCGTCATTGGCTTGAAACTTCAGAGACCAGTTGCAGGGGTACAGGCAAAAGCTCAAGAAATCGGTATGAGTTTGAAACCGGTAAATAAATCACCGCGCTCAAAACTCAAATAGGTCAACCTGAGCAAAAGGAACTGGTTTATAACGCGCCTGATAGGTAGAGAAAATCAGTTTTCAGTAAATCAGCTCGGCTAACCCATGATGGCGGTAGAAAGGTTACACCTAGCTCAACAAAACCACTCACTAGAGTGGTTTTGGTTTATATCGGATAATCCACGGCGTTCTGCCCCTTGTTAGATTTAGGCTTAGGTACTTCAAACCATTGCCGGTGGGCTTTGTAGATAGCCCTTAATTCCTGTATACTTTTATCAATATCCTTGAATTTGAGCCATGTTTTCGGTTCAGACTTCCGGACATCGTCTCCGTTTTTACCACATGCAACATATCAAATTCACAAATATCACGATATTCGTACTTTTCTTCGGCCTTGCGCTCATTGAGGCTGTTCAAGAAAGGAACTGGCTGAAAGCATCCATCTTCGTCGCACTTGGGATACTGTCACTGCGGGGGGATAGCAAAGAAAAAACAAATTGAAAACTGTCAAAATAGTTGAGGTATTCCCATGATGCACAACAAACACACAAAGACGTGGTCTAGCTTCACCTCTCTCACCCTTCCTGGCCGATAGGACGGGGTTTCTGTTCGTACCTGTGGTACACGCTTTCCCCCGCCCTATCGGGCGGGCTTTTTGTTTGTGTGTATGTATCAACTTCATATTCATTCATTAAAGAATTACAACCATGATTCAATTCACGGAAACATCGTTCAAAAAACTACTTATCGCGCTTGCGGTGTATCTCACATCACTTTTTGCGGCAAACACTCTCGGACTGAAAATAATGCCGTTTATTTTCGGCTCACATCTATCGGTAGCGGTCTTTTCCTTTCCGGTCGTGTTTCTGATGACCGATGTCATTGGCGAAGTGTACGGCAAGCGCGCCGCAAAGTTCTTTGTGCTCGCCGGATTCATTAGCACCGCACTTTTCATCGCGTACTCCTTCCTTTCACTCACCATGCCGTGGTCGGCAGATGGCGAGTGGGCAAGGCAAGGATACAATCAAATCTTCGGCATCTCGGCGCGCATTGCTATTGCTTCGCTAGTCGCGTTCCTCACCGCGGAATATCAGGATGTCTTATCATTCTTCTTCTTCCGCGAAAAATTGGGCGTAAAACTCTTCTGGTTACGCTCGCTTCTCTCCAATCTTTGGTCGCAGTGGCTTGATACGACCATCTTCATGGTCATAGCGTTTGCAGGTGTGTACCCCACTCACACGCTTATCAGCATTATCATCACGTGGTGGCTTTACAAAGTAGCGATGGGCCTGCTTTATACTCCACTCGCCTATATAGGCATTCGTCTTCTCAAGGGGCGCGGTGAACAGATTGATCTAGAAGAAGCACTAAAAGTATAAAAACAAATACTAACCATGATGATCCAACCAATCAAAACCCGTATCTTCCAAGAAGGCGACGATCTACTTACTTTCATTACGGACTACTTCAAAAAAGTATCTGAAAAATCCGTGATTGTCGTCACGTCCAAAATCGTCGCCCTTGCGGAAAAGCGGACGACTGTCGTCAAAGATATCAAGTCTAAAGAAAAGTTGATCCGCGCAGAAAGCGAGTTCGCCATTCCGACTAAATACGTTTGGCTCACCGTGAAAGACGGAATGATTATGGCTTCTGCCGGAATTGACGAGTCCAACGCAAATGGCAAACTTATACTTTTGCCAAAAGACAGTTTTAAAACTGCTCGCTCTCTGCGCAATATATTGCGACAGAAATACGGCGTTAAACACCTGGGCATCCTCATCACCGACAGCCGGACGATCCCGCTCCGCGCCGGTGTAATCGGCGTTGCTCTCGGTTACGCGGGCTTCAAAGGCCTGAAGGACTATCGCGACACTCCTGATATTTTCGGGAGGAAGTTCAAATTTTCTCGCACCAATGTTGCCGATAGTCTTGCGACCGCCGCAGTCCTGCTCATGGGCGAAGGGAACGAACAGCAACCTCTAGCAATGATCGAAAAGGTTCCGATTGAATTTTGTGATACTATGCATCGCAAGGAGCTACACATCGACAGTAAGGACGATATGTACCAACCCATATTTTCAAAGCTGATACGCACTCATGACCGAGTTAAAGAAAAATCTTGAAGTGAGCCTTCTTGGCCCGACTAATCTCAAAAAGTTCTCGGCTATCACCGGATTAGACGAGCAAGCTATTGCCCCTCTTGCGAAAAAAGTGGGCGCGGCAACGGCGAAAAGCGGGGCGATACTTACGGTGGTCTTTAATTATGCCGGAATGCTTGAGCTCGTCGGGGAAGCGCATAAAAAAGCAGGTGGTACACTCCGTATGCTCTATACTGAAAAAACACCTGATTCAAATGATTGGGATACGGCCCCCTACGAACATCATCTAAAGGAGGCGGATGAGACGGAAAAACTCCCCAGTTGGCACCATATGCTCCTTTCTCTCGTGAGTAATCCCGACCTCGTCGTCTGTGCCGGACTTTCAGCAGGAGTACTCGCCGAACTCGCGTACATGAAATGGAACATGGCCGAAAAGCGCGGATGCGTAAAAAAGCTCATCGGTATTCAGGAACTCCTCCGAGAAAGCGCCTTCCCTCCCGAAATCGGCATTGACCTTGGAGAATTTATCGAGATAGTTCCGCTAGCGATGCTTTCGGAAACGCTTACGACATGGAAAAACCGTTAAAGAAAAAACCAACTCCCGCCCCAACTTCATGGGGTAAGGTTGCAAAGTGGTATGACGAAACGGTAGAGCAAACGGGTTCATATCAGCAGGATCTTATCTTGCCCAACCTTCTCCGGCTTATGGAGATACGAAAAGGCGAACGCGTCCTCGACCTTGCCTGCGGGCAAGGGCTATTCTCGCGCGCGTTCCATGCGGCAGGGGCGAAGGTGATTGCCGCGGACATTTCGAGAGAACTTATCGACATCGGGAAAGAGAAATCGCAAAAGGAGATCGACTTTCATGTTGCCTCCGCGCACTCGCTTCCCTTTCTTGCAAAAGGAAGCATCGACAAAGTGGCAATCGTGCTCGCGCTCCAAAACATTGAGGACATGAACGCGACACTTGCGGAGTGCGCGCGAGTGCTCACTCCCCGTGGAAGGGCGTATCTTGTGCTCAATCACCCCGCGTTTCGAATCCCGAAGGAGAGCTCCTGGGGTTTCGATGAGAAATCGAAGGTACAGTACCGGCGTGTTGACCGTTATCTCTCGAGCTTGAAAATAGAAGTGAACATGCATCCTGGAAGTGATACGGGAGAGAAGACAATCTCGTTCCACCGTCCACTCCAAGCGTACGCGAAGGCACTGGCGAAACAGAACTTTTGCATTTGCAGGCTTGAAGAGTGGAACTCGACTAGAAAAAGTGAGAAGGGGCCTCGAGCACAGGCGGAGGATAGAGCACGGAGCGAAATACCTCTCTTCTTGACAATCGAGGCGCAAAAAATGGCAACTGCGAGTTAGCCTTTTGGTTTTTCCACATAAATTGCTACACTGTGAGTAGAATTCGTTTTAATAACAGGTAGGGTTATCAATTAAATTCACACACATGCGAATGCGCACAACACAAGGTATCGCTCCGATTGCAATGCTTATCATCGCTCTTCTTGTTATTGGTGGCGGAGCATACGGCGTTAAAAAGCTAAATGACAAGAAAGTTGGGAAAGAGAATCAGCCCGCGGAAAATGAAAATGTGCCGGGCAAAAGCGTAGAAGAAACGAAAAAGCCCACGACCCTCCAAGTCAAGCTAAATGAGCAAAACGCTTCGGGCCAAGGAGGACAAGCCGTGCTCGTAGAGGTGGGCACAAGCACGCTTCGCGTCATTGTAAATTTAGCCGGCAAGCCCTCAAGCGTCCCGCAGCCCGCGCATATTCACCTAGGCGCGTGCCCGAACCCCGGAGCCGTGAAGTACCCCCTCACCGATGTGGGTAACGGCGCCTCGCAGACCGACATCCCCAACCTTACCCTAGAAGAGCTACTCTTGGAGCTTCCCCTTGCGATCAACGTGCACAAATCGGCTGCCGACCTCAAGGCCTATGTCGCCTGCGGCGACATCTTGAGAGGGGACGCTAACGCGACGTCTACTTCCGATGCCGGCGGCGCGGTGAAAAAAGAAACCAAGGTCACCTACAATGCGCAGGGGTTTTCGCCAAAAACAGTCACCATAAAAAAGGGAGAAACCGTGGTGTTTGAGAACAAAACCGGCAAGAGCGCCTCAATCGCCTCTGATGAGCACCCGACACACCTCTTGTACCCCGAATTTGATCAGTATAAGACTGACGCGCGCGGACAAACGGAATTCAAATTCACCTTCGAAAAGGCAGGTACGTGGAAATACCATGATCACCTGAACGCCAGTATGGTAGGGACAGTGATTGTTACAGAGTAAAAGTGAATTGACCTAATTAACCTAATTATTCTAATGGACCTAATGAATATCCAATATCCAATTCCCAAATTAGACATTTATGGATTGAAATTTCTTTAGAATAATTAGAGCAATTAGAAATTAGAATAATTATGAGCAACCCCTCTCGTCTCCTTTTGCGAATAGCGCTGGCCTTCGCCTTCCTCTACCCCGCGTACGGTTTCTGGGCGAACCCCAACGACTGGGTGGGCTATATACCCGCGTTCGCGCGAGATGTCGGACTGTCGCAGGATGTTCTGCTCATGGTGTTCGCCGGAGTGCATATCACACTCGCGCTCTGGATACTCTCTGGATGGAGAGTATTTATCCCCTCGCTCGTTGCCGCGGCGTTTCTTGGCTCGATTGTGTATTTTAATTGGAATCAGCTCGACATTCTCTTCCGCGACATTTCGCTCGCGCTCGCGGCACTCGCGCTTGCGTTCAGTTCGCGAAACCGGTAGAGAACGCACTCGGTGTACTGCCTGCGTACAAGAAAGAGCCCAAAACTGTTGGGCCTTTTGTGCCACATTTTCCCGTGTTTTGGTGTTATAATCGGCGTCTTTCTGAATACCAGAAGCAATGTTAGGAAGGAGGGTTTATCTTAAATAATCAATTTAATGAGCGGAAATCCCTCGGAATAGGAATTCCTCGGGATGGCGATTTTCTAAAACTCGCTACGCTCACTAAGAATTTCAGCCATGTGCGGCATTATCGGATACGTCGGAAAACGCGAAGCGCTCCCTATCGTGCTAGATGGTCTTCATCGGCTTGAGTATCGCGGCTATGACAGCGCGGGGGTGGCGATTCATAGCGGCAAAGGCATCAAGACCGCACGCGCGGTCGGCAAAGTCGCCATGCTCGTGGAGGCCTGCGACGGCAAGAATTTCGGTGGCACCGCCGGCCTCGGACACACACGTTGGGCGACGCACGGCAAACCGGCCGAAAAAAATACGCACCCGCACACCGACTGCACCAAGAGTTTTTATATCGCCCACAACGGCATTATTGAAAATCACGACGAACTGCGTGACGAACTTCGGGCAAAGGGCCACACCTTTAAGTCGGAAACCGATTCGGAAGTGATTGCGCATTTGCTGGAAGAGGAATATCGCATCTTTGGAAGCTTCGAGCAGGCGGCCCAGCTCACGCTCCAGAAAATTCGCGGCACCTACGGTCTCGCGATGGTTTCAAGCTACGAGCCGAAAAAAATCATCGCCGCGCGTATGGGCGCGCCGATTGTTTTAGGACTGGGCGAAAATGAAAACTTCGTAGCTTCTGATGCCTCCCCTCTTCTTTCACACACACGTACCGTCCTCTATCTGCAGGACGGCGAGATGGCGGTCGTGATGCCCGATTCGTATTTTGTCACGACGCTTGATAACAAAGTGGTGGAGCGCGGGAGTGAAACCATTGAATGGGATGCGGACAAAATGCAAAAAGGCGGATACGCGCACTTTACGCTGAAAGAAATAAAGGAGGGACCGGAAGTAATTGAGAATACGCTTCGCGGACGTCTTATCACAGAGAACGGATTGGCAAAGCTTGGAGGTCTCCAGAGTATTGAAGCGAAAATCCGAGCGGTCAAACGCATTATCATCGTCGCCTGCGGCACGGCGCTCCATGCCGCCCGCGTGGGTGAATATATGCTTGAGGAATACGCGGGCATTCCAGTCGAAGTCGAATTCTCTTCGGAATTCAGATATCGGAAGCCGATGATAGACGTAGAGACTCTGGTAATCGCCATCTCGCAATCGGGCGAAACGGCCGACACGCTTGAAGCGATACGGGAAGCAAAACGGAAAGGCGCGACCACACTTGGCATTGTTAATGTGGTCGGCTCAACGATCGCACGAGAAACCGACGTTGGGATTTACAATCACGCGGGACCTGAAATCAGCGTCCTCTCCACCAAAGCCTATATATCACAGCTTGCGGTTCTCGCGCTTCTGACTGTTTTCCTGGGGCGCCAAAGGCAGCTCTCGCTCTCCATGGGAAAGAGGATACTCGAGGAGTTGGAAACGCTCCCTCCAAAAATCGAGAAGATCTTTGAGCAGGAGCAGAAAATACGAAAGCTTGCCAAGCGTTATGCGAAGTACCGGCATATGCTCTACCTCGGACGAAAGTATAACTTCGCGACGGCCTACGAGGGGGCGCTCAAGGTGAAGGAGGCCTCCTACATCCACGCCGAAGGATGCGGCGCGGGAGAGATGAAGCACGGTTTTATCGCCATGATTGATAAGGCGTTCCCGACGGTTGCGATAGCGCCAAGCGACAGCGTGTATGATAAGATGCTCTCAAATATACAAGAAATCAAAGCGCGTGGTGGGCGGGTACTTGTGATCGCAAGTGAGGGTGATACGCGGGCGATCAAACTTGCGGACGACACTCTCACCATCCCCAAAACGCTCGAGATGCTCTCACCTATTCTCGCCATTGTCCCGCTCCAACTCTTCGCCTACTACCTGACGTTGGAGAGAAAGCTCGATCCGGACCGACCGAGGAATCTCGCGAAGAGTGTAACTGTAGAGTAATCACGAATCACCGCGAATCTAAGAACGCGAATGCTGCGAATTCTTTTTCGAGAGATTCGAGTCAGAAATTAGAGTAGGATTAGAGATTATGCGTGCATTAGTGTTCGACACAACTCTTGGCGGATGGGATGAAACTCGCGGTTTTGAGTTGCAAGATGTTCCCGCGCCGACACTGGATGAAAGAGAGGATCCGTCCGACGCGGACAAAGTGCTCATGAAGGTGCACTATGCGGGCATTTGTGGGACAGATCGGGGTATTTGGAACCGAGCGGCATTTAAGGACCATATTCTCGCAAGTATCAAGAGTGAGGGCGGAACGCGCCGCATTTTGGGGCATGAGTTCTTCGGAGAAGTTGTTGCGCTGGGGAGCGGGGCGAGTCGTGCGGCCCCTTTCCCTCTCGAAGTTGGCGACTTCGCGGCACCCGAGTCTCATGTGGTGTGCAACAAATGCTTCCAGTGCCTCCGCGGGGAAAAACACGTATGCACGAATGAAAAGATTCTTGGTATTTCGCATGACGGTGGATTTGCGGAGTTCGTGAAATTGCCCGCGCATATCGTCTGGAAGACCGACACTTCGAAGACTCGTCCCGAGCTTGGCGCGATGCAAGAGCCGTTTGGGAATGCCGTGCATGCCGCGACCAAAGTCCCGCTTAAGGGTAAGACGATCGCCATTTTCGGTCTTGGGCCAATTGGACTTTTCTTGACGCTCGTCGCGCGCGGACTTGGCGCGTCAACCATTATTGGCGTCGAACCAAACCCTGTGTCACAAGAAATGGCTAAACGGCTCGGTATTGATTATGTGATAGCGCTGCCCTCCCGAGGCAAAAATGTACCCCCACATCATCGCGATGAAGGTGTGATTAGAGAAATTGAGGAGCTGACGGGCGGCCTTGGTGTTGATGTCTCGTTCGAGATGGCGGGATTCAATTCTTCGTTCAACAATGCTATCTTTGCCACGAGGCGAGGAGGAGACATGATCGCCTTCGGTATTAAGACAGGCGATTTCGTGCTTGAGGATTTCAATCGCTTCGTTGTCCGAGGTCTTACCGTGCACGCGGTCATCGGGCGAAGGCTCCCCGAAACGTGGGAGATGACGCAGAAGCTCTTTGCGGACCCTTCGAACAAGATTCAAGAGAATATTTGGAACATCATCTTGAGCCAAGGCAAGGATACTATTTTGCCGTTAGCTAGGTATACTAAAGAGCGATTTGAAGAAATGATGGCGAAACATCCGAAACTACTGATTGAAATCTAATTAGTAGAAAACACAAAGCACAGTTCACAAAAAACCAAACAAACTCAAAGAAGCCGAAAAACATACGTATTTGTGTTTTGAATAGTTTGTGTTTTGTCTGGACTTTGGATACTGTGTTTTGTGCAAAGTAATTACGCAATTATGTTTTCAAACAAACTAAAGACCGACATCCAAAACGAACTCCAAACCATGCGAGAAGGTGGGTTATTCAAGGTGGAGAAAGTGGTGGAGGGTCATCCGGGAACGGAGATTATCGTGGATGGAAAAAAACTCATCAACCTCTGCGCCAACAACTACCTTGGCACCTCACAACAAAAAGGGGTGCTGAAGGCCGCCCAAAAAGCCCTCAAAGAATACTCGCTTGGCCTTAACAGCGTGCGTTTTATTGCGGGCACGACCGATTTACATAAAAAGCTTGAGACAGCCATCTCAAAATTCTTCCAGACTGAAGACACTATTCTGTATACCTCCTGTTTTGACGCCAATACGGGACTCTTTGAAGTCCTGCTTACTGAAGGCGATGCGATCTTTTCAGACGAATTGAATCACGCCTCCATCATTGACGGCGTGCGACTCTGCAAGGCTGAACGATTCCGCTTCCACCACAACAATCTTGAAGAACTGGAGAAACAACTTATTGCGGCAAAGGGCGCCCGAAGACGCCTTGTAGTTACTGATGGAGTCTTCTCGATGGACGGTGAGATTGCGAAGCTCGATGAACTAAAAGCTCTTTGTGATAAGCATGATGCTATTTTTGTAGTAGATGATTCACATGGCTCGGGGGTTCTCGGCAAGACCGGCCGTGGGAGTATCGAAGAGAAAGGGGTTTTGGGCAAAGTGGATATCCTCACATCCACCTTCGGCAAAGCTCTCGGCGGTGCGGGAGGCGGCTTTACCACAGGTAAAAAAGAAATCATTGACTTGCTTCGCCAACGCAGTCGTACCTACCTCTTTTCCAATTCACTTATGCCCGCGATTGCCGGAGCGGCCCTGTATGTGATAGAACACTTTGAACAAGAGTTCATTCCGCTCAAAGAAAGGCTGACAGACAATACACGATATTTCAGAACAAAGCTCGAAAAATTAGGTTATACGTTAGGTGGCGGTAGTCATCCGATTACGCCGCTTATGATCTTCGACGAGGTGAAGACCATGGCGCTTGCGGATGCCCTGCTTGAAGAAGGCATTTACACCCGAGGCTTCGCCTACCCCGTCGTACCGAAAGGCAAAGGCCGTATCCGCATTCAGATCTCCGCAGCTCACACCAAAGAGCAACTTGATACTGCCACTACCGCACTCGAGCGTGCTGGGAAGAAACTGAACATTATTTAATCACGAATCATACTCGAATCTAAGAAACACGAAGGGTGCGAATTTTCATTTGAGGGTATTCGAGTCTTAATTAGCGTTTTAATTAGCGACTATGCGCACTATTGTCATCATCGGCGGCGGCACGGCAACCTTCACTCTCCTTAAGGGGCTTAGATGGTTTCCGACCAATAACATCGTGATTGTTTCAACCGCCGATGACGGTGGCTCTACCGGTACGCTCCGGAAGGAATTGGGGGTGATGCCGATGGGCGATATCCGCCAATGCCTCATCGGGCTTTCCTACACCGTGCCGGTACTCCAGGACCTTTTTATGTATCGCTTTGACCGCGGTTCGCTGAAGGGGCACAACGTCGGCAACATTCTACTTGCTGCTTTGCAGAAAGTCACCGGAAGCCCTGAAGGCGCGATAGCCGAGTCTGCTCGATTGCTTAACGTGCGAGGCGAGGTTCTCTTTGTTTCAAGACAGCCAACGACTCTTTCGGCGACACTCAAGGATGGTACGCGGATTTCAAGTGAGCATGAACTGGATGAGCCGATCACTAAAAAACGCGCCGCTATCGAAACCCTCGCCCTCACCAAGGCCGACGCGAATCCAAGAGCGCTTGACGCGATCGCGAGAGCGGATGCGATTATTCTCGGCCCGGGGGATCTCTACACGTCCACCTTCCCCAACCTCCTTGTCCCGGGCATCGCTCCAAGCATCAGAACATCGAAGGCGAAGAAAATTCTCATCACCAACATTATGACTAAGCTCGGCCAAACTGACGGATTCAAGGCATCCGATTTTGTCCGCGAAGCGAACCGGTATCTTGGCGGCAAGGATGAAGCGCTCCTGCTCGATACGGTCATTGTTAATACCAAAAAGCCGGATGCCGCGGTGCTCGCCCGCTACAAAAAAGAGAGAGCTGATTTTGTCGAGCCGGACATTCAGGCAATTAAAGGCATGGGCGTACAGGTGATCGCGAGCGGAATTCTCTCAAACCACGTCCATAAGAAAGCCAAGGGTGACGCCTTGAAGCGGAGTTTAGTGAGGCATGACGCGGAGAAGACAGCGGAAATCATTTGGAATCTTATAAGATAGCTTATAGCTGTTAGGTTCTAGCTTTTAGAAAAAGTATGGAGATTAAGAAAGAGAAGAAGGAAAATGCGATCCGCCTGAGTACGGTTGAGAATGGTGCGGAACTTGGCGCGGTATATCTATATCTCATCCGTAACGATTCACACAAAGAGCCGTATGGGCTCCTTGAGGATTTACTGGTAAAGGAAACGCACCGTAAGAAAGGAGTCGGAAGCATGCTCGTGAAGGAAGCGATTGAAGAGGCGAAACGTCTGCACTGTTACAAGGTCATCGGCACGAGCCGGACGGCACGTGAAGAGGTTCACCGTTTCTATGAAAAGCTTGGGATGAAAAAGCACGGCTACGAGTTCCGTATAGACTTATGAAAGAGTGGTCAAATGAAAATCCAGCAGTGGAGCAACAATCCGTACGGCGTGTAGTGGAAGACAATTCAGTTGAGAATCTCAGAGAAGTTATCGGCCAAGAGCTTCCGGATCTTATTGTCCATGACGCACATCCGATTGGCGAAGGAGCAGACAACACCACTATTGAAGTCAACCGTGAATATGTCTTTCGTTTCCCGAGAAAGGGCCGAGAGCACCGCCACTCATTCGAAGAAGAAAACAAAGTTCTGAAAGCATTACGCGGTAAGACTACAACAAGACTCCCCGAGATAGAATTTGAAGGGAAGACGTATCAGTGGAGCGGATATAAAAAGATACCAGGTGTACAGTTGAAGGACGTGAAAGAAGAATTAACTGATACGCAAAGAGAGCAACTTGCCAAAGATGCGGCTCTATTCCTTTTTGAGCTACACAACGCCTTGCCAATCTCTGAAGCTGCCGAGTTTGGTTTGAAGCGTCCGCGCGGTGGACCATCACGGGAGAAGCTTTCGGACATAAGACAGTTAGTGAATAGAGAATTTCCCGACGAGGAAATGCGCGAATTTTTGCTTTCTTCAATTGACCGCTATGAGCACATGCTTGGCGAAGCTTCCCCGCCACAGGGACTTTTGCACGGGGACTTTCATCCGGGAAATATCGTCGTGAATCCGGACACAAACCGATTAAACGGTGTGATTGATTTCGGAGAAGTAGCCATCGGCGATGTATATGTAGACTTTGCGTATCAATTTGCACGCGATAAAGATTTTGCGAAAGCAATGATGGAGGAATACTCACGATTGAGTGGAGTAGAGTTTTCTGAAGACAAAATGAAGGTATATGGCGTCATGCGTATTCTTACACATTGGCATGGAGATCCAAAAAGAGTTGTCCGGGCAAAACAATGGTTAGAGAAACTCGCTGTAATGGTATAGTTACTTTTTGAGAGCTTGCAAAAGTTCAGTGTGAATCTTTCCGTTGCTTGCAACAATATTGGCGGAGTCTAATGTGTATGGATTTCCTTCCCAGTCAGTCACTGTTCCCCCAGCTTCAGTTACCATAAGCATTCCTGCGGCGACATCATAGATTTTTGTCCGCTCGCTTATCCAAAAATCCAACTTCCCTTCCGCGACTGAACAGAGTTCAAGCGCCGCTCCTCCATATTCACGTCCTCGATAAGCGGCTTTTGCCACACGCTGAAGCAGAGGATCCTCTCCCAGTGCTTTCGCGCGACCACTCCCACCCACTGCTTCTCCGAATTTAGAAACTGACGAGACTGAAAGTTTTTGCGTGCCATTTCGAAAGGCACCTTTATCGTGAAGAGCGGAATAGGTAACGTTATGCATAGGATCAGATACGACAGCAACAATTGGGACGTCTTCCTTCCAAAGCCCGAGAGAGATAGACGCAAAAGGAAGTCCTCGGATGTAGTTTATCGTTCCATCAATTGGGTCAATGTACCATGTGTACGGACTTGAATGGTGTTGCGGAGAAAACTCTTCGCCTGAAATGGAGTGTGTGGAAAATTGCGAAAGGAGGTGAGAGGTGATGAGCGTCTCGATTTCCTTGTCAACATCTGTTACCGGACTTCGGTGCATACCTTGATCCACTTTCTCACTTACTCCCGGTGCGTTGCCGAAATACTTTCGGAAAACCGGTTCGGCCTTCTTCGTTGCCTCAAGCGCTACCTCTAAAAATTTCTGTGGATCATCTGCCATAATGGTTCTCATACTACCACTACCCCGCCTATCCGCAAAAAGTTCTAAATTGTAGCTTAATACTATGTCTTTTCAAGCTACCACATAATTGCGGTCGCAGTTATGTGGTAATGTGAGAAAAGTTGCGTTGGAGGGGTTATTGCTCATACAATTACCGAATGCAGCTTGAGACGCCAATCGAAACTATCTTTAGAATCTCCGAGCCACAGCAAAAAGCGTTTAAAAAGCTTAGGATAAAAACCGTTGAAGACTTACTGTACCACTTCCCCTCTCGCTATGGAGATGTGGCCGAAGTGCGAACAATCGAGAGTTTGCAAACAGGAGAAGCGGTGGTGGTGTTCGGACGTATCAGTAAACTCAAAGCGACGAAGGGGTTTCGGAGCAAAATCCCGATGGGAACAGCCGAACTTCGTGACGGCAGTGGTAAAATCCAAATTGTTTGGTTTAACCAACCGTATCTTGCCAAGATGACCCCTGAAGACGCCCTGGTGCGTGTCGAAGGAAAATTAAGCGCGCGCAAAAAAAACGGCGAGTTGTATTTTAGTAATCCCAAAATAGAAAAAGTTGAATCGGTCCCACATGGTGTTGGCGAATCACTTTTTGGGAAGGAGGGTGAAACTCACCACCTTCATCCCGTGTATCCTGAATCGCGCGGAGTTACCTCCAACTGGTTTTTCCACGCGATTCAGAAAGTTATCGGAAGCAGTGTACTTGATTCGCTCATTGACCCTATCCCCCACGACATTCTGGAAAAATATCATCTACCCTCTCTTAAAACCGCTCTCATCTGGATACACGCGCCGCAAAAAGCCGGGGACGCGATCGCGGCGCGCAAACGGTTTGCGTTCGAGGAAGTATTTTTCATCCAGCTTGAGAAGCAAAAGGAACGAAAAAGCTGGCAACAGGAAAAATCATTTACGATTGAGAAGGGGGAAGAACACATTGAAACGTTCGTGAAGCGTTTCCCGTTTTCGTTTACCAATGCGCAAAACCGCGCGATAAGGGGAATCCTAGAGGATTTCCGAAAAGGAGTGCCCATGGCCAGGCTTCTCGAAGGCGACGTCGGGAGCGGCAAAACCGCGGTGGCCGCATCAACCGCTTACGCGGTGGTCACCTCCCACCCCAAAGGCCAAGATTTTGGAACATTACAGGTTGCCTACATGGCCCCGACTGAAATTCTGGCAACCCAACATTTTGAATCATTCATAGAATACTTCAAACATCTCCCGATAAGCATCGCGCTCATCACCGGAAGCGGATGCCGAAAATTCCCATCGAAGGTGAATCCTTTAGGATGGACCAGTATTTCCCGCTCCCAACTTCTAAAATGGACAGCTAATGGAGAAATCGCAATTCTCCTCGGCACTCACACATTAATTCAAAAATCAGTGAAGTTCAAACATCTTGCTTACGCGATTATAGACGAGCAGCACCGTTTTGGAGTGAATCAACGCAAGGCTTTGATACACAAAGAGCTGCGGATGCCCCACCTTTTAAGTATGACCGCGACTCCGATTCCCCGAACGCTGGCACTCACCATCTACGGAGACCTAGATCTTACCCTACTCTACGAACAGCCGGCGGGGCGAAAACCGATCATCACCGATGTGGTTCTCCCAACCGGCCGAGACGAAGTATACGAAAAGATTCGGAAGGAACTGCAGATAGGGAGACAGGCATATATCATCACACCCCGAATTGACGAGCCTGATCCCGATAAAGAATTCGCTATGCTCGCAAAGTCTGCTAAAGCGGAAGCGAAGAGATTGAAAGAAAAAGTATTTCCGGAATATGAAATAGGTGTGATGCACAGTAAGCTGAAGCCGGGTGATAAGGAGGAAGTAATGAACGCCTTCAAAAGAGGAAAGATTGATATTCTCGTTTCGACCTCCGTTGTCGAAGTTGGGGTAAATGTCCCGAACGCCACGGTGATTGTTATCGAGGGCGCGGAACGTTTCGGCCTCTCGCAACTTCACCAGCTTCGCGGCCGCGTGCTCCGAAGTTCGCATCAGGCATATTGCTACGTCTTTACGGAGAGCGCCGGAGCAAAGACTGTGGAGCGATTGAAAGCGCTGAAAACCGCGAAGAACGGTTTCGAGCTTGCCGAGTATGACCTGAAATTCCGAGGCGCGGGCGAGCTTTCGGGCGCGAGCCAATGGGGCGTCTCCGATGTCGCCATGGAAGCTCTACAGAATCTTAAAATGGTCGAAGCCGCCCGCACCGAAGCGAAACGGCTTCTCGAAGAAGATTCTTCTTTATCCAAATATCCCCTTCTCCAATCACACCTCGCCTCCCGAAAAAAGGAGGGGATTCATTTTGAGTGAAAGAATAGCTACGGGCATATTCTCATTGGCGAAATGGAGGAAAGAAATAAAAATAAGATAAGTGATGTATCCAAGTAAAATCAAACCCTATCTGAAGATCCGCCCTCTTGGATTCGAACCAAGAACCTAGCGTGTATAAGACGCTCGCTCCACCATTGAGCTAAGGGCGGGATAGCAAAATCGTATCCCAAATAGGCCACTTTCGCAAAAAATAAAGCCGGTGGGTAGTTCCACACGGCTCAAGTTGTTACAGTAGAATGTAGGCTCAAAGTCTTAGAGTACTACTCCAACCCCAAAGCCAGCCTGAGCTCTTGGAGTGCTTCTCTTTGTTGTGCTGGATCGGGAACTGGCAAATCAGGAACTCTCACGGATTTTGAAGATCTACGTATTTTTGCTAGATCTTGCGACGCATGACCCTCGAGAACTCTTTCATGAACTTTGCCTAGATCGACTGGAAACCTTAGTCGGTCATCAGCATATCGTAGGCAATGCACAATGCTAAGCGCTCTCAATTCAAGTTCGTCCTCTTGAAGGAAATCACTTTCATGGATAACGACAATTTTGTCTCTGGAAATGATTCTTCTGTTCCGTTCAGGATACAGTTCCCTTTTTCTCCCAGCCTTTAAGTTGATCAACGCAATTTTAGCGGTACCCTTGATTCCGAAAAATGCATCAGCTTTGTGATGTCGATCGAGGGAAGTCCCAATCGCCACAAAGAGCTGCAAATAAGGCTTATCGCTTCTCGAAAGAAGTGCTTCTTGCACCTTCCTGAAAAGCAAAGAAGCGAGTTCTGTACGAGGAGCCCGTGGGTTCCAACCAAACCGTACATCCTGCCCCTGCTTCGTAAATGCAACTGCTTCAGCAAAACTAAGTTCGATCGGTTCGGGCCAGTCAGTTGTGTTAGTACTGAAAAGCGCTTCTTCGAAGAGGAGGCCTGCGTCTTTAATCATTGTTCACCGTCTCTTTCTGTAAGTCCGAAAGTATGATGCCATGAAAAGGCACATTTGTAAAGCAAATTCCTCTTTCCCAGCCGAGCGAGGGTGTTCCCCCTAAGGAGACTCTCGGAGCGCGACGGCGCGAGAGGGAGCGAATTCGCCAGCAGGCTAATTGCGGGTGCTTCTTAGGGGGAACCCTGAGCGTCACTTTTGATGCTCAATATCTTTTTTCTTTTTGGGCAAGATGCCGTGCGCGATGATAATTTTTTCGTATTCGTCTTGCTCGAGCGTCTCGACTTCGATGAGCTTTAGCGCAATGGCATCGAGCGCGCCGCGGTATCGCACCAGAATGTCCTCCGCGCGTTTATAGGCCTCACCCATGATCTTCGATATTTCGGCATCGATCGCGTCCCCTATTTTTTCTCCGTATTCCTTCTCTTCGTGCATGCCGCGATTGCCGAATCTCCCTATGAGGGTCTCGAACGCGATGGGACCGAGCTTCTCCGACATGCCATACTTTGTCACCATGTCACGCGCGAGCGCGGAAGCCACCTGAAGATCGTTCGAGGGACCGGTCGTGATATCGCCAAAGAGCATCTTTTCGGTGATATAGCCGCCGAGCGTTACCGCAATATCATCGAGAAATTCCTTGCGCGACTGCAGTTTCCGATCCTCGAGCGGGAGCTTCAAGGTATATCCGCCCGCGCGGCCGCGCGCGATGATGGACACTTTATGCACCGGATCGGCGTAGGGGAGCACCGAAGAGACGAGCGCGTGCCCGGCTTCATGATAGGCGGTTATTTTCTTTTCCTCCTGCGAAAGAAGGTGGCTCTTGCGCTCCGGTCCGAGCATGACCTTCTCGATCGAGCGAATAAGATCGAACTGGGCAAGTCTGGTCCGATTTTCTCGCGCCGCGAGGATGGCCGCCTCGTTCACGATTGAGTAGAGGTCGGCTCCGGAAAATCCCGGGGTCCGCTCGGCAACGACGCGCAGATTCACGTCTTCTCCAAGCTGCTTTTTAAGCGCGTGCACCTTGAGGATCGCTTCGCGATCATCGCGGTCGGGAAGGTCGACCGTGACGCGCCGATCGAAGCGCCCTGGTCGGACAAGCGCCGGATCAAGCACATCGGGGCGATTGGTCGCCGCCATGACAATCACCTTTTCATGCTGTTCGAAGCCATCCATCTCAACCAAAATTTGGTTCAACGTCTGTTCGCGCTCGTCATTGCCGCCTCCCACTCCCCCTCCGCGCACCCTGCCCACTGCGTCTATTTCATCCACGAAGACGATTGACGGTGAGGCTTGCTTTGCCATCTTAAAGAGATCCCGCACCCGCGAAGCGCCGACGCCAACGAACATCTCCACGAATTCAGAGCCTGAAATAGAGAAAAACGGCACACCCGCCTCCCCCGCCACCGCTCTTGCAAGCAGCGTCTTCCCTGTGCCAGCTGCGCCCATAAGCAGGACGCCTTTGGGAATTTGAGCGCCAATGTCCAGAAACTTCTTCGGACTCTTCAAAAAGTCCACGATTTCAGCGAGTTCCTGTTTTGCCTCCCTCACGCCGGCCACATCTTTAAACGTTACTTTCTGTTTTTTGTCGTGTGGGAAAATGACGCGAGGTTTGGATTGCCCAAAAGTGAATGCTTGCATGCCCGCACCCTTTACTTGGCGAGTGAGAAACCAGATGAACACCGCGATGAAAAGAATCGGGATGATGAAGGGGGCGAGACTGCGAAGCCAAAACCCAACACCGCTTTCCTTTTCCACGGAAATCTTCACTTCGCGGAGACGTTCCGCAGGGACTCCGTAGTTCACCAGAGTCTCGGAAAGTCCAACGCCGGGCTCTTTTTGGGATAGTTTCGTAATGTTGCCCTTTTTGTAGAGTACGGTGAGTCCTTCCCCGGCCGCCTTAATTTCGGCAACATCGCCCCGCGCGACATCGGCGGCAACTTCCGAGATCGGAATCAGGGTTGACTTCGTCCGATTCTCGGAGATGAGCGAGTAGACCGTCATGAGCACGAGAAAGATAAAAAGCATTCCCATCGCGTTGTTCAGGAATTCGCGCCGAGGCCGAGGCGCGGGCGGTGGCGTGAATTTGCCATTGCCATCCTTTTGTACGAGAGATTTAAGGACCTTCTTCCCTTTTTCCTTCGCCTCCTTCATGTTGTCTTTAATCGGAGCCATAGCAAGGGGATTCTAACGCACTTTTGAGTCTTTGGAAAGAAAAAACCTCGCCTCCCGAACGGAGACGAGGCCGCACAACAAAGCGAAAACAGACTACCATCCCTCATCGTCATATCTCTCTACCCCGAACTGCCCGGCAAAGTCTCTCTTTGCACTGAAAATCCTCCTTGCTGCCCGAATAAAGAATGAACCGGTTCCCCGCGCAAGAGCAACGACGAAGACAAAAACCACCAGTATAAGTTGGAAGAACATAGTTGAACTCCTTTTCCGTGAAGACTAACCTGTGCTGATTCCTTTGTAAAGAAATAGGCCTTTGTTATGATGACAGTGCGATGCTGATTGCAAACAAAAAAGCGGCATTTAACTTTGAACTTCTAGAAAAGCTCGAGGCGGGGATCGAGCTTTTTGGCTTTGAGGTCAAATCGCTAAGACAGAAGCAAGGTTCACTCGAAGGCGCCTACGTGATCGTTAGAGGGAAGGAGGCATTCCTTGTAAACAGCTACATCCCCGCTTATCAGCCGAAAAACGTCGAGAAGGGGTATGATGAGCGGCGTAATCGTAAATTGCTAGTGACTAAGAAAGAGATCGAAACGCTGGCGGCGTCTGAAACTAAAAAAGGATTGACAATCGTGCCCATATCGGTGTACAATAAAGGTCGAAAAATCAAGGTTGAGATCGCGATCGCGCGCGGCAAGAAAAAGTTCGACAAGCGGGAGACGATCAAGAAGCGAGATGTCGAGCGGGACATGCGGCGCGAGATGAAAGGCTGAACATTGAAAATTACGGTCATTCGCCTTCAGCTCATATTTCATGGTCTATGTTTCATGATTTATGGCTTGAAGGGGGATGATCGGCCTAGACATATAACCTGACTTTGAATGTGCAAAGTGGAGTATTCCAAAATCTCCTTAAACTTATGGAAACAATTAAGTGCCAAAACCTTAATTTCAAAAGCCAAGTCCATTGTCTCGCCGTATTTCGGCGGACATGAGCTCGCTTTCGCTTACGCTTCGGCGTAAGTGACATCTATCTTCCCAACGTCCGATAGGGATACATAGGTGTAATACACTCGGAATGCAGAGAGAAGCGGCTTCGATTCTCTCCTAAGCTTGCGAAGCTCGGTGTATCGACATTTCGGTTGCTTTGAGCCGATACACTTAAACTCCGCCTAAGGCGGATAAGCACACCTATACTTTGTAGAAACACTCAAGGCGTGTATATGCACGGCGGTTCGATTCCGCCCATCTCCAATTTTGAAAAATCAGCTCCGCTTTTTGCGGGGCGATTTTTCTTATTGGAGATGGAGAAAGCTCCGGGGGAGCTTTCGGCGGAATCGAAGCCTGTTTGAGTGTTTTTTGTGGTGCAAGTAACAGCAAAAAACCCAAACACGGGTACTGACCCTGTAAGGGTCGAGTTGAGCCCATCTCCACTCGTTAAAACATGAGCGCCTTCGGGCGCTTTTGTTTTTGAGTGGAGATGGAGCGAGCAAATTTATTTGCTCGCGTGCGGAATCGAAGCCTGTGTACGCCCGTGTGGCCAAATACACTTGTGTTAGAATACTCCGCATGAACTTTGGCACCACAACGCTCGCACTCCTCAATGCGTACGAATTCCCGGCGCTGTTCTTAGGAGGGTTCTTTTTTGGCGAAACCGTCATCATCCCGGCAGCTTTTCTCGCGGGACAAGGCATCCTCTCGCTTACTCAGGTCTTCTCCATAACATATCTAGGTACCGTCTGCGCGGACATGCTCTGGTTTTTTATCGGCCCTTCCCTGTTCCGATTCGCGCACCGTTTTGAAAAGATCAGGACTCGAAGCGAGAAGGTACTTATGAGTCTTGATACGCTCTATGCTAAAAGACCCTTCCGTGTCCTCCTCATCAGCAAATTTGTGTACGGAACGCGCATCCTCACGATTCTTTACCTCTCGCTTGAAAAACTGTCGGTCGTTAGATTTTTATTGGTGAATCTCCTTAGTACCTTTGTGTGGCTTGTGGGGGTCGTGGCTGTCGGCTGGCTGGCGGGAAAAAGTATCGTTAATGTCATCCCTGTGCTTTCTGACGCAAAATACGTACTCTTTATCATTGTCCTTCTCGTACTCATCGTCAGATTTGGACCGACATGGTTCGCAAAGCGTCTGCAAAAAGAGTAGCGTAGCGAGATAGTGAAACGGCGGCTATTTGTACCTTGAATTGACATGCATATCATTCTATGCTAAGCTCTTCCCCATAAAGAAGTGTGGAAGAAAGCGTCGATTCAAGACATACTACTTTTGTTTTAATCGTATCTATTCAAAAGATGACCGGAACAATCAAGAAATTGACTGACAAAGGTTTTGGATTCATTTCCGCCGAGGGTCTGCAGAAAGATCTTTTCTTTCACAGCAAGGGCCTCGTAGGAGTGCAGTTCACCGATCTCCAGGAAGGAGACAAGGTTTCTTTCGAGACTGAAGAGTCTCCGAAGGGAATGAACGCAGTCAACGTGCAGCGAGCCTAACTCGCCCACCAAAACACCCCCGCCTCACGGCGGGGGTGTTTTGTTTTTCTTTGCTTTTAGGCCGTTCCATGCTATAAATACAGCATCTATAATCCTTTCCGACATTGAGCACGCCACGAGTCAGAATCAATCACCAGATCCGCGCGGGGGAACTTCGCGTTATTGGACCTGAAGGGGAGAACCTCGGGGTCATCACCCTGCAGGACGCCTTGCGTAAAGCCGAGGAAGCCGGTTTTGATTTGATCGAGATTTCCCCGAATGCCACGCCGCCGGTTGCAAAAATCATGGATTATGGTAAGTTTCAGTACGCTGAAAACAAGAAACAGAAGGCCGCGAAGGCGAAAGTGCACACCGTTGAGGTGAAGAATATACAGATTAAGATCGGCACGAGCGAGCACGACTTGGAACTGAAGGCGAAGCGCGTCGGAGAGTGGTTAGGCGAGGGAAACAAGGTGAAGATTGACCTCTTCCTCGTCGGCCGATCGAAGTACATGGAGTTTAAATTCCTGCAGGAGCGGCTCGAGCGAATACTGAAACTCGTACCGGTCGCCTATAAAGTGGCGGACCCGGTAAAAAAAGGAATGAAAGGACTGACGATCATCATTGAAAAGAGTTAATCCCGAATCAAACCCGAATTCAGGCGCGAATGACAGCGAAGAGATTCGGGAGATTAGAGTTTTTAATTCGAGTTTGATTAGAGATTTCATCGAATATGAAGACCAACAAATCATTCAGCAAACGCTTAAAGGTCACCAAAAATGGTAAGATCTTGATGCGCGGTAAAGGGCAGAATCACTTTAACGCGAAGGCGCGTCGCCGAGCACAACTTGGGCGCAAACGCATGAGCGCGCTTCATATGAAGAAAGGAGACATCGCCAGATTTTTACCGAATGCGTAAAAATCTGGAAACACCGATAACCAAGAAACAACACCCAAATTCAGAGTTTGAGTATTGATGATTGAAGGTTGTTTGGTGATTGGTGTTTGGTTATTGATTATTTACACAAAAATTATGGCTAGAGTAAAAAAAGGAGTAAATGCACTGAAATTTCGCAGAACTCTCCTTAAAAAGACGAAAGGGTACCGTCATGGCCGTTCAAAGAAGGAGCGCATGGCGTGGGAGGCCTATGTGCACGCGGGGAAGTACGCTTTTGCTCATCGCAAAGACAAGAAGAATGACTTCCGCGCGCTGTGGAACATTCGTATTAACGCCGCCGTTCGTCCCCAAGGCCTCTCCTACAGTAAGTTCATTCACGCCCTGAAAAAGAAGGGTGTGAAGCTCGACCGCAAGATCCTCGCCGGTCTTGCCAAGGACGAACCTAACACATTCGAGCGAGTTGTCGCGCAGGTGAAGTAAAAGGAGCGATTTAGGATTTAAGATATATGATTTACGGAAGAGCTCCTCTCACTCCGGAGTTCTTCTTTTTCTAAAAGCTATAAGCTAATTTCTACGCTCTCTCCGGCCTGCGGTACATGAGTGTCGATACCGGCATAGTCGCGGATGCGTTGCGCAAGAAAAAGAGCCGATTTGGGTTCGCCCATCACGACGAATATCTTTTCTGTCGTACCTTCACCTCTCGCGGCAAATTCGAGGAGATGCTCTCCGTCCATGTGGGACGAGTATCCCGTAATGGTGACCACATCTGCTTTCACCTTGATCGTCTCATGGTTAATGCGAACATGTGCCATTCCCTCCTGTATCTGCCGACCTAGGCCCCCCACGACCTGATAGCCGATAAAGAGAATGGTGTTACGCGGATCGGTGAGGTAGCGTCTTTCATGATCCAAAATGCGCCCGCCCGCAGACATACCCGAACCGGCAATGATGATTTTAGGATCCGGCGTACGAGCGATATCGGCTGAAGCCGCCGCATCCATCGTGATCCGCAAATTAGGGAAGGAAAAGAGATCATCACCCTTCTTGTGGCGTGCCTGCGCTTCTTCGTTAAACGACTGCGCGGAGCGCCGGTAGACATCGGTAACCTTGATGGCGAGCGGGGAGTCTAAAAATACCGGAATGCGCGGAATACTACCGCGCGTGAGAAGGTCATCGATTTCATAAAGAAGCACCTGTGTTTTCTCCAGTGAAAAACAAGGGATAAGGAGGACTCCTCCTTTTTGCGCGCTAGCACGTACAACCTCGGCGAGACGCTCCTTCCTTCTCTCTTTGCCGTCGAAAGTTCGATCCCCGTACACACTCTCCATGACAAGGTAGGTGGCGTCCGTGATGACCTCCGCGGGTTTAAGGAGCGGGGTGGGAAAGTTGCCTAGATCCCCCGTAAACACAATACTCCTTCTTTCTGGCTCTACGACTCCCCCCTCGCTTTCCGAAATCTCGATATGCTTCCTAATCTCAAACATGCCCGAACCGAGAATATGTCCGCTGTCTTTCACTACGACGTCAAATTCCCCTGCCGTGAAAGGGTGGTGGTACGGGACGGTGTCCCAAAGGGAAAAGGCGGCTTTAATATCGGCTTCGTCGTAAAAAGGCTCTTCCCCAGAAGCGAGCTCCGCTCGAAGCACCGAAAATGCGTCCGGAAGCATGAGCCGCGCGAGATCGAGTGTGTGCGGGGTGCTTATAATCTTGCCGCGAAACCCGTCTCGAACCAATTTCGGAATGCGCCCGATATGGTCTATATGCGCGTGGGTGACAAGAAGATACTGAGTAGTCGCAGGATCATAGGCAAAAGGCTCTCGATTCGCTTTATGCGCGAACGCTTCCCCCTGTATGAGTCCGCAGTCGATAAGCACCTTCGTATGTTCCCCGGTGAGCAAGAAATTGGCCCCGGTCACACTGCCAACGCCGCCATAAAACGAGAGTGTTGCCTTAGACGTGGTATGCATAACTACTACCTTGCCTATTTCTAAAAAAGAGAAGAGCGCCAATTGCCCCGGTAGTGTCAAGAAGCATATCTAGACTGGTGTCGAGGACGTACCCCTCAACGCTCCAGGTATGCCCAAGGACGCGCTCGAAGACTTCCCAGCCAGCTCCGATGGAGAGCGCGGCGAAAAAGGCAAAGAATACTGCTTCTGATGCTGAGGGGGTCCGAGGAGTGCCGAAGTATCCTGAAAAAAATCGTAGCCAGAGAAGTAGCAGAGCAGAAAACGCTCCTCCGAGAAAATGCAGGATGATATCATACCACCAGAAAAGCCAATACAAGTAGAAAGACGTCGCTATAAAGTGAAGTGCCGTGATGCAACCTATAAGCACCGCGATCGCGGCAAGTAGGCTCTGTCGTGACATAGGATTAATTATATAGCACAATCCGTAGTATCCAAATACTAAACAAACGCTTCAAAGCACAGTGCATAAAAAACCAAACGAAAGAGAGGAGAGCGTATGTCTTGAATAGCGCGCGACTCTGTCCAGTTTTTGAAATACTTCGCGGTTTTTCTCCACTAAAAAATCCGTTCCGCCAGTCGGCGCACGGATTTTCTAGTGGTTACTCGGATGTTCCCTAGAACGAATCCAGGTGGGTGTTCTCAATTGAATGTAAGTGTCCCCCACTTTTGATTCCAGCGAAAATGTTACGCAAGAATCTGTTAGGCTCCTCCACTTCACCTCAAAAACTGAAGTCAAAAGTGGGGGGCAACAGCAAACAATGATTCGAACTCCCTAAAAGAGTGTTATAGAGGTAACATCTCAAGTAACCTCACCCAATTGTATCAAGGAGGAAGCGAAAAGCAATCTGCACGAAATGGAAATAGTGTGTCCTACTCGAGCAATCCGTCGAGATTCACGTCATAGAGAATTTGTTCTTGCACGAGGCGGTAACTCACAAGCTCGTCCTTTTTAAACCAGTGCTTAATTTCATTTTCAGCCTCTTCTACGGAACCGGAAGCGTGAATGAGGTTGCGCACCGCCCGGCCATCCGTGTCCGCCATTTGATACGAATCATGAACGAAATCACCGCGAATGGTGCCTACATCCGATGTGAGCGGCTCTGTGCCCCCAGTCACCTTGCGAACGATCTTTACCGCGTGAGCGCCTTGCCAGACCATGGCGATCACGGGACCACTCGTCATATATTTCTGGAGTGCGTCAATGACCTTGTCTCCTAGTACTATTGGATCCATGGACGGCGGTTTAAGACCCTTTTTTTGGTAGGCTTCGATGGATTTCTCGCCAACGATTCGCTTCCAATTCGGATCGAGATTGTAATGTTTCTCGATGTGCGAGGCCGTTGGGACAAGAAACTTCATCCCCACGAGCTTGAGGCCAAGACGCTCATAGCGCCTGATAATTTCTCCCGCGAGTGTTCTTTGAAGCCCGTCCGGCTTAATGACGACAAGAGTGCGTTCTGTTTTTGGGTGCGCCATACAATACGAATTACTAATTAGTACGGATATACGAATAAGAATGTGAACAATCCTAACAAATAGGAATCAAAAAGCCAATTTCGCTTATAGTTCAATGCCGGCAGACGACGATTTCTTCTGCTCTGGTTCCGATTCAAATGTGGGTATTTTTTCTGACATATCTCTTCTTGTCTTACTTTACTAAAAGCTAACAGCTAAAACCTGAAAGCTATTTCTTGTATTTCGCGAGTATTTCCGCCTCCACCTCTTCCTTCGGCCGGCCGAATTTGAGAAAGGAAAGTTCCTTCAGTTTCTCGATATTCTCTCGTTTTCCTTCCGGCGGCGGGAGCGTCTCGAGGGAAAATGGTTTGACCGGCCTCCCGTTCACGAGGAGCTTCATGTAGGCGCTCCGGTTGTCGAGGTTAATGAGATCCTGCTCGGTGAATACGGGCTCAAGCTGTTTGGCCAGGAATTCGGCGTCTTCCGCTCCGACTCTGAACATCGCCATGCTCCCGACGTTACCGAACACCGCGTCTTTTATCTTTTCATCGAGCTGCTTGATGAATTGATGCGCGATAATGAGGGCAAGGCGGTACTTGCGAGCCTCGGAAAGGATCGAGGAAATAGATGGTGTCGTAATATTCTGAAACTCGTCAATGTAGAGGTAGAACGGCGGAAGCACTTTATCGAATGAATCAACGCGTGAAAGAGCGGCCATGAGAATCTTGCCGACAAGGATGAGACCGATGAGGTTCGCGTTAAGATCGCCGAGCCTGCCTTTGGCGAGGTTCACGAGAAGAATCTTCTTATTGTCCATGATCTCACGGAAATTAAAGGTCGAGCGTTCCTGCGCGATAATCGGACGCATGATTTCATTTGAGAGGAAGTTATCGAACTTTGAGACGATGTACGGCACGATGTTCTGGAGTGATGCTTCCCCGCCGGCTTTTTCCGCAACCTCTTTCCAAAACTGCGTAACCACCGGATTCTGACAGCGTGAGAGTTTAAGCTCTCGAAACTCCTTGCTCGCGAGCACGCGGGAGACATCGAGAAGTGTCGAGCCCGAAGTCGGGTCTTCAATCGTAAGCAACACCGCGTTGCGGAAGTATTGCTCGAACATCGGACCTCCCGCGGTCTTCATGTCGAAAAGCTTGTCGAAAATCGAGAGCATCTCGTTCACCACGAAGGTTTTCTGTTCCGGAAACCTCGTGTCGTACTCAAGCATATTAAGGCCCATCGGCCGTGCCGTGTTGCTAGGATCGAAGTAAATCAAATCTTCGTAACGCTCCTTAGGAATCATCGAGAGGACATCGACAATATCCACGCCGTGCGGGTCGATAAAGCAAAGACCTTCGCCGTTTGCTACGTCCTGCGCGATCATATGCTTGAGGAGTGTCGTCTTTCCCGTGCCGGTTTGACCGATGGTGTAGAAATGCCGAAGGCGATCATCCGGCGTCATATAGATGGGTACGCCCTCTCCTCGCACGCGGTTGACGCCTAGAAGGAGACCGGAGCTTGGAAGTCCTGCCGGTGCCGGAGCCGTACCTGCTTTCGCCTGTTTAAGCGCTGGCGCTGATTTCAGACGAGTAGAGGGAAAGTGTACGAGCGTCGTAAGCTCTTTAATGTTAAGGGGTAGCTTCGCACTCGCGTCGAACTCGCGAAGACTAAACTGCCGCAGGAGCCTGACAAGGGAACCTTTGGTCTTTCGCTTAAACCGGATCGCGTTGCCCGTACCGCTTCCGAACTGATTGAAAGCGGCTTCGATATCGGCGATAATTTCTTCCGCCGCTTCCCTCGTGCCAGCGGAGCCAACGACGCGAATCACACATTCGAGCATGGGTGCTCCCACTTTCTTCTTGATTTCCTCAACAACAAGTTCGTCTACCTTGGGTCCTTGCCTATCTTCCTTCTGCTTTTTCCGGAGTTTTTCGTCTTCATTAGAAAAGACATCTTTCAGAGTCTTGAAAACCTGCCCCGTAATGGTGAAGGGTATATTGATGGCTTTGCGGACCGACATACCCTTCTGAATCTGGCGCAAAGCATACTCATAACGCTGGTTGTAGGCATGCTGTGGCGGACGCAGCAGAAGTTGTATCGCCGCCCCCTCTCCATCCCTGTCAATTTTAGAAAAGCTGTGCAAAATGACGCTCAAGGGATCTACCTGAAAATCCTCGTAAAGCTTAATGGGAAAAATGGGATTCTTCTGAAGCGTGGCGAGTGAGCCGAGCGAAACGCCGCTTTCGTTGAAGATGTTGTAATCATCCTTGATTTCTTTGATCTTGGCGTTATGGAAGAGGGATTTCGACTGCTTTTCAAATAGCGCCTTCTTCGCCGTAGGCACGGAAACGTAGAAAATGATCTCATCGCTCCCATTCGCGTTCGCGATCTCGACGGTAAAGTAGGTATCACGCTTCCCCGCGTCGGCAACGGAGAGCATGCCTGAATAAAATTGCTCCATCCCCGCGATGAGCGCCTTCAACTCTTTGTCACCCTCCTCTTTGGTCGTTTCCGGAAGAGAGATTTCAAAGAGTGTCATGTGGAGCTCTCGCGAGAGCGGGCTTCTCTCTTTAAGACCCTTCACGGGCAGGCCGCTTTGAATGTACTGGACGAGGAAGCGATGAAAGTCATCGTAAAGATGGAGATTGTGCATCTTCTCGACTACCGAAAACGCGTTCCGGAGTCCCTTCTTTTGCATGATAGCGACGAGCGCTTCCATCTGCTTGTCATGCGGCTCGGGCGAGAGGTCGAGCACGATCGTTTCTTGCTCATCTTGCGGGAGCTGCGCCCCGGGAGCAATGAGTTCTTTAATTGGAGTTTTCGCGTAAACCCTGACGGTATCACTCGTGAGCTCCGCGCGTTCAGGAGAGAGACCTTTTTCAGCGAGAGCTTCTTCCTTTCGGAGGACCTCTTCGCGCAAGAACTTAAGCTCCGCTTCAGGAGAGGCGAATTTCTGCTCAATTCCGGTAACCCCAGTCTGTTCCATAGCAAATATAGTACCACGAAAGGGCGCAAAAACCTGAAAGCACGAGGCTCCTCCTCCCCTCTTCAGAGGGGAAGATTGAGGTGGGGTGAGAGCACCCCCCTCTGTATCTCCCCCTCTAAAGAGGTGGAGAAGCAAGAAAAAAAGCCTAATTCGCGAGTGCGGCCCGCCTAACGAAGACTACTCCGCAAGGCTCGCCCGCGCTTTCGCGAGCTTTGCCGCTTCGTCAATGTCTCTATCTTTCGCGGCGAGTACTTTCAGTTTAGCTATGGAGTCATGAAGGATGTCGAGGTACGCTTGGTTCGCCGCGTTGGTAAGACGTACGTAGAGGTCTGTCATAAAGAGCTTGGCCTCCGCGCGCTCTTCCGCCGTTTCTGGGAGACTGCCAAGCGTCGAGAGAAGAGCCTTCGCTTCTTCGAGCTTACCGGCATCGAGTAATGCCTTAAATTGTGCGACAAACTCTTTCATGGATGAGAGAACTAGATGGTGCTAAATAGAGTGATTCGTTTACTTCCCGTGTGCAAGTTTCCAGATGAGTCGGCTTAGATATGTCGCCCTCCCGGTACCAGGATTTTTCGCCGCCTTTTTCCTCTGCTCCTCGAGTATGCCGATGACAAACCTCCGGCTCTCATCTGGTGTCTTGAACCCAAGTCCCGCTCTCGCCTTGTCCATGAACTCCTGGAGCTCTGATTCGAAGAGTGTCATGGACACACCTGTCGGTATTTCATCTATGGCTTTTACAAGCATCTTGTTAACCACAAGCTCAATCTGAGCGTTGATATCCGTTTTGTATTCTGAAACGGGCACTGGTAAATCATCCAAATAGCTACTCCCACTTCCTCCACTTTTTGCAAGGGCTTCGAGGCGCCGTGTTTCTTGCACCGCCTCTTCAATGACGTAGAGTTCTTTAGACGAGGTGGCACTTATGAGTTTCGCCTGCACCTCTTCACTTACGCGCTTATGGACGGCGGCATGGACTGGAATCTTGGCACAGACCTGTCTTCGCAGGTTAGAGCTTTGCTCTTTGAGCTGTTTTACTCTTTCCGTCGTGGCATCGAGTAGAGTTTTACCAGTTTCTCTATTCTTTAAATCCTCCTCAAACTGCTTGATTTTTGAGTCTAATTCTCCAACTTCATTCTTCCAGCCGGCAGCACTGAACGACGTCTGGTATTTTGTCTCTATGTCAGCTCGCGTTTTCGCTATTTTCTCTTCTTCCTCGAGTCGTTTTTTAAGCTTCGAAAACTTTGCTTCGGCTTCGGTGTTTTTATCATCCTTTGCATCTTTGATTTTCTGGTCCAGACTCTTTCCCAGGGGCTTCCATCGTTCAAATAAGCGAGAAAGAGATTCTCGAACGGTAAGTTGGACTTCTTTAGGAAGATCAGCCGTCCCTTTCTTAAAATCCTCATTTTTTTCTTTTGCCTCCTTAATTTTCTGCTTAAGGTCATCAATGCCTCCCGTTTTCGCGGCAAGTTCGGCCAGTTCTTGTTCCCCGGCCGCGATGTCCTTAGGTAATTTCTCCAAAAGTTCAAATTGCTCTTGCCGCGCCACCATGCTTTCAGGATGCAGAACCGCCTCATTACCGACGAGTGCCGCAATCTCTGCGGCTTCTTCAGAAGTAAGGTTACCCAATTCTTCGCTGGCCAGTTTTTGGTTGTAGATCTCCTCGGACTTTTCAGCCACGGCTTTGCTCGCTTCCCAAGCCTTATAGAACTTCTCAACCTGATCGCGATTGGCATCGCTCATGTTAAGGCCCTTCGCAGCAGGAACCCGCTCGAGCCATGAGCTAAACCCGTCAGCGTCAAGCATCTCATCGAGAGTGCGCTTTTTTTCTACCGGGGCAGTTTCTGGAGAAGTGGTCATAGAATTAGACTTGAAGGTGACTAAGTAGTATGGGGATTTTTTTGTGCAACGAGATGTTAAGCTTTTTCCTTCTTTTCAGCCTCTTTCCTTTTCCGATAGTTTTCTACTATTTGTGCGGCGCTAAGCGGCTTTGGTTTTTCAGAGGCGGATCCCTCGGTCTTTACCTCCCTCGCCGCTTCTGGAGCAAGAGCCTCGGCCTTTGGCTGAAGTTTCTTCTGAATATCGGCATTCACAATGGCGCGGATGGCAGTCCTGCACCCAGAAGGAATTTTCTCAGAAGAGATAAAGTCTTCACCAGCCTTTTCTAGTTCCTCCATGGTCTTCGCCTCCTTCCCCTCCTCAAAATCACGAAAGAATGCGAGAACTTTCTTATGAAATTGACCTGCAAATGTTTCAAGTTGTCGAACGCTCATGATCTCCTGCAGCTTGGAACTGTATGGCATATCGACAATCAAATCTATAAGCTGTGTGCCTGTCTTTACCGGTTTGAAATAGTCATTAAAAGCTCGCGCTTTTTCTTCCGCTGAAGTCCTTGTCCGCTCCGGAACATTCTTTTGGGAAACTGGGAGAATTTTCTCTTCAGGTTTCTTTTCGACCGCTTTAGGTAGGACTCCTTCCCCAGTTGGGTGAACAGTGGGAGACTTTTCTCTTTCTTTTGCTGCAGAATCAATGTGCTGACCTGAAGACGGCAGAACGACATCTTCCGGGTCAGGAGATTCATCGGAGAGATCAAAAGTTGGTGGTTTTTCTGGGAGTTCAAATCCAGATCCTTCTGCTTTTGTCATGGGAACTAGTTTAGCACAACAGGTTTCTAATGGATTCCAAGGTAGGGGGAGTAAAACTATTTAACCCTTAAAATACGCTATTTTTGGGACCCTGTAACTATTGACTTATACAGTTAAATATGCTACTATAGTCTGCAGTGGCTCTTCGACAGAAGTAAGCTACTTTCCGTATACCAAAAACGGGGCCTTTTTCGTTAGCCCTACACTGCATAGAACGAAGATGGAAATTATGAAAACAGAAAACACCCCGCCCACCGCCGAACCGTCCGAAGCCCTCACCTTCGCATCTTACCGAGTCAACAAGGTGTGGCTCCCAAAGTTTCTCAGATTGGACGCCATTGAGGCACTCCGCCGCGCGCGCTCCTTCAAACAGGGAGACGAGCGTTTTCCAGGGCTCAAAACCGCGACACTGGAACTCAGTGAGGGAATCGCGAACCAGCCGGAATCGTATTTTCAGAAGCGGCAAGAGCTCGTCATTGGGACGGGTGGAGGCCGATTCGGGAAGTTCGGAGAGTCCGCAACCGAGGCGATGACTGAATTCCTCGGAATTGAGGAAGACCGGCCGCTCCAACGCATCACCGCCGCAGTCCGCAAGACTGTGGAGGACGCGGGGAGCCGGACCGAGCTCCCCGCGATTATCCGGATTATGCACCGCGTCATTAACCGACACGCCGTCGCTAACTACATCATCGCCGTCATGCATTACGTGCATCATGGCTTGATTCACCGGCGGGTGAAGAATGTTGACGATGGAACCCTGCTCTCCTTTTACGAGGAGATGTGCGGGGGGAAGTCGCCACTCTTTACCGACGAGCGGGCCTGCAAGAGTCTGCGGCAGTTGGTCCAGAAAAGTGTTGAACGCAAGAACAACAGTATTCTGGAACTCTCCGCCATCACAGACTGTCTCATCTGCGAAGAGGGGCCGAAGGAGGGCAAGAAGATTGTCCAAAATCTCCTTCGCGGCCTCTATCAGGATGAATTGCTGTACTGGGAAGCGGTGGACCTGTGCCAAACGGCACAGCGCCACACCGTGAAGACCCAACACTACGGCAAGGAGACCGAGATCAAGGCGATTTTTGTGCAAACGGACAATCCACTCATCCCCCACGCCAGCCATAGCAAAGAGGTGCAGGGGATCGGGATTGTCGTAGTGCAAAACGTCGCGGGGAATCTGGCCATTTACATGGACCAAAAGCTCCCCGTCAGTCTCGTCTGCCTCTGGCAGATGATTCAGACGCTGGAACTCCTCGCGTCCGGGTGGAACCCACGGAACATTCCGTGGCAAGCTCTCAAGGTGGTGGATACCCATGCGGACATTCAGGATAAGTGGAAGTACATCTTCCGCAAGAAGAAAATCATGAATGGATTCAGCCAGGGGGACGTGCCAGCAACGGCCATCAAGGGAGAGGCGCTCCTCTACGCCATCCAACACGCATTCCACTCCTACGGCGTCCCGAAATGGATGCGAGAACAAGGAATTATCGCCCGAAAGCGGAGCGTAGCACATCAGCCCACGTCGGAGGCTAAACCGACTGATCCTTCACCCGAGCCAGCTACGGCGGCTGCGGGAACCAACGACTTAGAGGAGGCGATTAACAACGCAAAACCTCAAAAGCCGCGGGGAAGGAAAACATCGTCTGAGAAAGACGAGCAAGCGCCGGTGGCCGCCTAAATAGCCACGACAGTTCTTCACGAGAGGCTTGGAGCAATCCAGGCCTCTTTTTTATACATAAGTCAAAATCTCCGCCTCTGTTTCGGCCACAAGAAGCGTGTGTTCGAATAGGCCTACTGAATCGTACAAGTTAAACGGATTGTACGGAGAGGCCTGAAATCCTTTTGAAGTCCTTTACGTTTCTCGTCAAAAGAGTCGAGTGGGTGAAAAGCGCAGCGGCCGCGACGATGCTGTCTGCTATTTTGAGTTTCGGATAGAGCCGACGGAGTTCGGCTGCTTTGCGCGCCATCCGCGAATCGAGCGCGAGGATAGAAAAAAGGGGGAGTAATAGCTCAATTCGTCCACTTTCTTCTGCAGTAATGGTAGGCAAACTGAATAATTCAACCTCGGTAATAGTGGCGATAAACATGGGAGTGTACCCGCGAATAATCGGCTCGAGCACGGCCGTCGCGGCAACGTCACCCTTTAGGTAATAAATAACCGCATTCGTATCAAGCGTTACCATGAATTAACGCCACTCTCGCCTTATCTTATTTAATTCTTTTATTGGGTCAACTCTTCGCTTGCTCCATACCGCTTGCGCACGTCTCCAAATAGCGAGGCGTTCGGCCCCGCTCATATTCCACGGATCTATACGGACTCTTTTTAGTTTAGCCTTTTGCATATCGGATCAAGTATATCACACTTTCGTCAAAATCTCCGCCCCTTTCTCGGTCACGACAACGGTGTGCTCAAAATGGGCGCTCCGTGTGCCATCTTTGGTACGGTAGGTGTATCCGTCCCCGTCAATCTTTACCGCCGCTTTGCCTTCATTTAGCATCGGTTCGATCGCGATCACCATACCTGCCTTGAGTGCGGTGCCCTCGCCTTTCTTTCCAAAATTGGGTATGAGCGGTTCCTCGTGCACGCTGTAGCCGACTCCGTGGCCCGCCAGGTCTCGAACAATACCGAAACTCCCGGCGGAGGTCACAAACTTTTCAATTGCGAATCCGATATCTCCGGTTGTCGCTCCTGCACGCACCGCTCCAATACCGACCGCGAGAGCTTTCTTCGTCGTGTCAATAAGGTTCTGCCCTCCCTCGTCTATCTTCCCCACCCCGATCGTCATCGCGCTATCCGTAAACAGCCCTTTATGTATGAGGCCGGCGTCGAGGGCCACGATATCTCCTTCGCGCAAGATTTTTTCTTTCTCATTGGGGATACCATGCACGACCTCATCATTCACCGAAACGCAGAGCGCGGCGGGGAATGCCCGCTTAGCTCCCCGGGGAGAATATCCTAAAAACGAAGGGCTGTCCCCCTTCTCCCGCATGAGTGTCTCCGCGAGGTCGTTCAGCATCTTGCCTGAAACTCCCGGCTTCACCTCTGCCGCGACCTTCTGCAAGATCTCCCCTAAACGTTTGCCTCCTTCCCGGAGAATCTCTATTTCTTTAGCTGTTTTGACCGTTACTCCCATGCAGATAATAAGCTTACTAAGTCTTTTGTCCCCTAAAAAGCATCTTTACCTTCCTCACTCGGATATATTTTTGAACGCGTTACCATCTCTGAACGCCTGTATAATCTCGCCGTGGGAGAAGTAGATCGGTGAAGGAAGCGCGCTTAGTAGAAACCACCCCCACTCACTGCATTTATCGGGCTCTTTATTCTGCACCTCACCGGCTACCCCTTCTGCCAAGAAACCGACATGCACATAATGATCGCTGTCTAGGCGATTTGGGTGATTTACCAAGACGTGAAAAAGTACTCTCTCAGCGATAAGACCAGTCTCTTCAAAAAGTTCCCGCTTTGCCGCCAATTCCATTGGTTCTTTTCGTTCTAGGTGTCCCCCAGGCAGCGCCCAGCAGCCGTCACCGTGCACGCCTTTTCTTTTTCCCAGCAGGATCTTTCCATCCCGAATGACAAGCGTGGTAACCCCTACCGGGAATGTTGATCGACTCTGTGGAGAAATCTGCATTTTTCTACTCACTACTAGCTACTCTCTACTCACTGGATATCACCGTTCCTTTGAACGTCTTCCCACGGAGGTAATTCTCTAAATTTCCAATGTTAGTTCCGTTCATAACCGCCACCTCGAGGCCAAGTTTCTCGGCTTCTCCCGCCGCGATGGGATCGAAGGGCGCGTTCATACCCGGACCCCACGTTTTGGGGATGATGTTGCGAAATTCTTTCCAAGAAATACGCTCTAACTTTTTGGCACTTGGATTCTTTTTCGGATCACTATCGTATACATAGTCAATGTTGGAGAGGTTGATTACTCTCTTTAAACCGTAGGCTTTTGCAACCAACACAGCGCTGTGATCGGTGCTTGCAGTCGGTCGCCACCCTCCAGCAACGATGATACTCTTTGAAGTTTCAACCGGAATATTCGGGTCAAGAATGATATCTTCAAACGCGTGTTCTTGGAAAATTTGGCGAAGGAAGTGCGCATTGAAGCGGGTGCTATGGATACCGATCCAATCAAGATCGTTATTCGTGAGCGTCGGCTCGATGGCTTTAGCTGCCGCTTGATACTTGCGACAAGTCTTACCGCCGCCAACCATCAAGATAAATCTCTTTCCCTCCGAGACTTCGGAAAGAATGACGCGCTTAAACTCGCGCACCGTCCCGACATCAATCTCTTCAGGAATAATGATTGAACCGCCGACTGAGATTAAAATGGTTTCGTTTGAACTCATTGGACATTCTTTAAGGATTACAGAACAAGTGCCTTCAAAATATCACGATGCACTTGCTCCGGCGCCTGCTCCCCGTTAATGCGGTGAAATCGATAGCGTGGCTGTTTTTTGAGGTATTCGATCGCCGGCACCACCTCCGTCTTATACCAGGCGAGTCTGCGGTCGATACCCTCGTTTGTATCATCGTGACGAGCGCGGAGGAGTAGCCGCCGCCGTGTTTCCGCGTCGGAAACAACGACATCTATGATATGCACGGGTTCGCGCTTATAAAACTCCATCGCGGAATCGAGCACGATGGCTTCGGCGGGCTTGCGGGGAGAGCCGTCGATGAACAAGTGCTCCTTTCCCGTCACATTCTTAATGAAATTGTCCGCCCAGAGATAAATAGCGAGAAACTCCGGCTGGAGGAGCCCCGCGTTCTGAATCTCCTTGGCGAGATGCGCGGCAAGCGTATCGCCGTTCATGAGCGCGCGAAAACCGTCTCCCGTGTAAGAACTAAACTCGGGAATCTCGGGTGTGTTGTGTTTGAGGTAGGCCTTGAGCAGGTCGACTTGAGTGCCTTTTCCCGAGCCGCTCGGGCCAGCGAAGATGAAAGTGCAAGGAGTCATAAGATCAGTACTTAGTAAATAGTAGGTAGATTATAGACTGGGGACGAGAATGGGGATCAGATCTATATACTATATTCTAACTACTATAGTCTGATTTTAATACTCCCGCATCGACACTTGCGCGTCAATTTTCTTGATGAAATCGAGTACGACCGAAACGACGATGAGAAGCGCGGTACCACCGATAGCAAGATTGGTATTCCCCGTGATACCCTGCATTGCGAGAGGAAGCACGGCGACAAACGCGAGGAACGTGGCTCCCACTAATGTGATGCGCGTAACCACCGAAGCGATGTGATCGCGAGTCGGAGTTCCCGGACGTACTCCGGGGATGAATGCCCCATTTTTCTGCAGATTGACCGAGATTTGCTCCGGATCGAACGTGACTGCGGTATAGAAATAGGTAAACAGAAACACGAGAATAAAATATAGTGCGGCATACACCCATGCGTTGGAGAAAATGGTCGTGAGGCCGCCCGATATCGTTTTGAGGAGCGCGCTGTCAAAAGCGCCGAGCACCGTGGCAATCATTTGAGGGAAAAGAAGGATGGAAAGCGCGAAAATAATTGGAATCACTCCCGCTTGATTGACCCGAAGTGGGAGGTAGGTCGAGACACCGCCATAGACTTTCATTCCGCGGACGCGCTTCGCGTACGTTACCGGAATCGGCCGTTCCGCTTCGGTAACGACAACCACGCCCCATACCACGAGCGCCGCGAGCGCAAGGAATCCGACGTAAGTAGGTATCGCGCTCGGATCAAACGTGAAGGCAAGCTGACTCACCGCCGCGGGAAGCGCGGCGACAATACCGGCGAAGATGATAATCGAAGTGCCGTTACCGATGCCGTATTCCGTCATGAGCTCCCCTATCCACATGATGAGCACGGATCCTCCCGTGATGATAATGACGTTAGTAAGCGTGGAGAAAAGTCCAAGGTCGGTAAGCACTCCTTGGCGCGAGAGAAGCACCAAAAAACCGAAGGCTTGAATCAGCGCGAGCGGTACCGAAAGGAGTCGGGAGTACTGCGAAAACTTGGCTCTCCCCGCTTCGCCTTCCTCCTGGTAGAGCGCCTTAAGCTTTGGGGACATCATGGTGAGGAGCTGCATGATGATGGACGCCGTAATGTAGGGACCGACTCCGAGCATGACAATCGAGAGGTTGGAAAGCCCTCCGCCGGAGAAGATGTTCAGAAGTCCGAAAAATTGATTGCCTGAGAGAAAGCTTTCGAGGCGCGCGATATCGATACCCGGAATCGGAATCGCGGAAAGAAAACGAAATACGACAAGCATAACCGCGATGAAAAACAGACGCTTGCGAAGCGACGTGTCGTGCCATGCGAGTTTAAGTTTTTGTAGGAAATCCATAATGAAGATGAATTATGAAATATGAATTATGAAAAAAGGGGGAAGAAGACTGCCTCTGACTCAGAATTCAGTATTCATTATTCTTACTTCGCTACAGAACCGCCGGCCTTCTCAATCGCGGCCTTCGCCGACGCGGAGAGAGAGCAGTCCGAAATAATCAGCTTCTTATTAAGTGCGCCACGAGTGAGAATTTTTACGCGGGGAAGACGACCGTTTGCGCGGGAAATGAGTGATGCCGAAAGAAGGGTCTCTGGACTTACCGTGCTTCCGGGAGCAAACGCCCGTTCAAGGGTATCGAGATGGATCGGCGTAAACGGTTCGCGAAAGCTTTTAAGCGACTGCTTGCCGCGGCCGCGCAGTTTCGGGATGCGCTTTATCATATCGCGAATTTCCGGGTACATTTTATGCCCGGCGCGAGCCGTTTGACCTTTCCCGCCCCGTCCCGACGTTTTGCCGCGTTTCCCTCCTCGCCCGACCTGTGCGGAACGTTTGTTGAGGTGGGTGCGCTTTAATGTGTGGAATTGCATAGAATACGAACTGCGAATTAGTACGAATATACGAATCCAATTTAGGATTTCGCCAGCCCGACTGAACTCTCGCTCGAGCGGGGATGTTGTGCTTCAGATTTCACTTTCAGAGTAATCTCTGAAAGAGCTTTGATAGTTGCCTGTGCCAGGTTGAGCTTATTCTTACTGCCGGAACGTACCTTGGCGTTCACATCACTGATGCCGCACAGCTCGAGCACGGAGCGAACGGCGCTTCCCGCGGTAAGACCTTTATGAGGAGCGGGACGAATCACGATTCGCGCGCTCGAGTACTTTGCTTCGAGTATATGCGGAATGGAATGGTTCGATGTGCGCTCAACGCGAATCATGTGCTTCTTTGCGTTTTTAGTCGCTTTTTCGATAGCAAGAGCGGTATCCCCCGCCTTACCGGTGCCCACACCGACTGAACCCTTACGGTTACCGATTACCATAAGTACGCTGAAGTTGAACCGTCTGCCACCGGCAACCACGCGGGCCACGCGCCGCACATTAAGCATCTTTTGATCGAATTCGGGGCGGGCTCTCTCCTCTCGTCCTCCACCGCCACGTCGACTCCCCCCTCGGTCTCCCGCGCGCGAACCGGCTCCGCCGCGTCCTACGCGACGAGCACTAGTGCGACCTCGAAAAGACGGCGCTCCTCCGGCACTCGCCGGCGCGGCACTTGCTGGAGATGCCGGTGAAGTAGAGGTAGGTTCAATTTTAATGTCATCAGTCATTTTTAGATATTAGAATTTAGATATTAGATATTCCTTTTTCCTAAAAGGTGAGTCCTCCTTCTCGGGCGCCGTCCGCAAGCGCTTTGATAGCCCCCGCGTAGAGGTACCCCCCGCGATCGAATACTACTCGCTCAATGTGCTTCTCCTTGGCGCGCTCGGCGATACTCTTCCCCACGGCCTTTGCTTTTTCTAGCGATCCTTTGCCTTTCACCCGGAGAGAAGAAGCGGAGACGAGTGTCATGGATTTCTCATCATCAATAATCTGCCCATACACCGCTTTATTTGAACGAAATACAGAAAGACGCGGGCGGAGAGCCGTGCCCGAGATTTTCGCCCGAATTCGCCGATGGCGACGTTGTCTCTTCTCTGTTTTTTGGTGTATGGTACTCATAGTCTTTTTCAATTTCAAATCTCAAATACCTAATTTCGAAAATACTTAACTTTTCAATATTGAATATTTAAATTTCTTCGATATTCGAGATTGGATATTCGATATTTACTTTAGGTGGTCTTCTTTCCCTGCTTCCTTCTAATCACTTCGGTTTCGTAACGTATCCCTTTTCCCTTATAGGGCTCGGGCTTTTTCAAGGCGCGGACACGTGCCGCAAAGGCTCCAACGGTCTCAATATTCCCGCCGCTTATGCTAAGGAGTCCTTTTTCCGAAACAACCTTCAGTTCCTTCGGGATAGCTACCGTCACGGGGTGAGAAAAACCAAGGGCAAGTTGCAAGGAGGAGCCTTTAACTTCGGCTTTGAAGCCGATACCTTCAATAATGAGTTTCTTTACAAACATTTCGGTACTGCCTTTAATCATGTTGCGTACGTGCGCCACCGTGGTGCCGACGAGCATTTTTGTTGAGAGCGCGTTGTTGTTCGGCGTTACCACAATGCCGCCGTCCTTTACCACCAAGGAAATAGCTCCAGGTACGCTTCTTGAAAGCGTGCCTAAGGGGCCGGTGACCGACACGTTTCCGTTCTGCACCACCACCTCCACTTTTTCGGGGATGACTATTGGTTTTTTAGCAAGTCTGCTCATGATTGATTTTCTTAACGAGTCTGCGAGTCTTTGAAAATCATCACCCTGTTAAATCTTTCGCCTTTGGCGAAAGCCCGCGAAGCGGGATTTAACAGGGTACTGTTCGGCATCCGCAGTTTCGATATTCAGAAGACTGAATCCCGAAACTGCGGGCCGAGCCATTACCATATCTCAAAAAGTACCTCTCCTCCGAGCTTCGCCGCGCGCGCCTCGCTGTCAATAAGAATTCCCTTTGGAGTAGAGAGCACCGCCGTTCCCGAACCGTTTCTCACCGGATAGATTTCATGAGCTTTCTTGTATATGCGTTTGGAGAGGCGGGAAATTCGTTTTACCGCGTGCACCTTACGACCCATTTCTTCCGTGGGAAGCGTGATTTCAAGGTGATACCCTTTCTTCGCTTTCTTTGACGACTCCACATACCCCTTCTTTTCAAGCGCCTGCGCGATCGCGACAATGAGGCGCGAGGAGGGAAAGGTAAACGTCGGGAGTCCCTGGCGACTGGCCATCTTAAGCGTATTCAAAAAATCGGAAATTGGATCCATAGTGCCTTGATACGAATGTTACAAATTAACGCACGAATGCTTCGAATATACGAATGAGAGAGGCGGATTTGTAGATTGGTAGCATTCGCATGGTAATTCGTTGCATTCGTATCAATAGTTCTTACCAACTTGACTTTTTAACTCCCGGAATCATTCCTTCGTTCGCGTACTCTCGAAAACAGATGCGGCAGAGCCCGAAATCCCTCATGAAGCCGCGTTTTCGTCCGCAACGGAAACAACGTCGCACGATGCGAGTACTGAATTTGGGCTTCTTTAGCGCCCTTGCTTTAACTGATGCCTTGGCCATATGAACGAAAAGGCTCTAGGGTATTAGGCTTTAGGCTCTAGAAAAAGGCAAGCGCTGCTTCTTCCTAAAGCCTAGCGCCTAATTCCTAGCGCCTGCTCCTGCGAGCGTGCCGAAATACTAGCTAACTTGGCCTGGAAAGTCAAACGAGGGCTATCTTCCTCGCTCAACCCTTTTGAAGCGGGGTTGCGTGGGGGAATATTCACGCGCGTAAGTCTTTTGTGGCTACTATTTCTTTGCCACCTCCTCTTTGAAGGGAACGCCGAGATAGGTAAAAAATGCTTTCGCTTCAGCTTTCGTCCGTGCGGTGGTCACGATCGTGATTCCCATGCCGAAGACATCTCGCAAATCCTCGTCGGACGCTTCGGGAAAGATTGTGTGCTCTCGCACGCCAATCGTAAGATTTCCGATCTCATCAATCGCCGAGGGAGAAATGCCTCTGAAATCTTTCGTACGGGGAAGGGCGATGTGCAAAAGCTTATCCAAAAACCCATACATGCGCGGCCCGCGAAGCGTGACTTGCATGCCGACGGTATCGCCTTCTCTCGTCTTGTAGGAGGCAATTGATTTCTTCGCCCCCCGTTTTACGGCTTTCTGTCCAGTGATCTTCCCAAGGCGATCTTCTACGACATCTATCTTCTTTTTGTCCTTGAATGACCCGACTCCTACGCTTACGACGGCTTTGAGAAGCCGCGGCGTTTGCATCGGATTGGTGTAGCCCATCGATCCTTTTAGAGCAGTATATGCCTCTTTTTGTTTTTCCTTTAGAGTTTTCATGCTTATTACGAATAACGAATTGGTACGAATTTACAAATATTCTTTGCGTATTTTCTTCTTCATTCGTATATTCGTATTGATTCGCTATTCGTATTATTAAATTTCCTTGCCTGTTTTTCGGCTGACCCTGATCCATTTCTCACCGACGCGCTTCGCGCCTGTTCGAACTCCCTTGCCACTCTCGAGGATTGCCACGTTAGAGCGATGAAGGGGCATGGCCTTTTCTACGACCTGCCCTTTCTGCCCGCTCTTGCGAGGTCGTTCATGTCGTTTGCGTAAATTCACGCCCTCCACAATGACCAAGTTTTTCTCGGCAAGCACGCGACTGATGGTCCCCTTCTTTCCCTTTTGGGAACCAGAAATGACTATGACATTGTCTCCTTTATGTATGTTCATGATTACTACGAATAACGAATTGGTACGAATTTACAAATATTCTTTGCGTATTTTCTTCTTCATTCGTATATTCGTATTGATTCGCTATTCGTATTATTAAACGACTTCAGCAGCTTTTGAGGTGATCGAATGAAATCCTTTCTCCGAAAGCTCCCTTGGAATCGGGCCGAAGACGCGGCCGGCAAGCGGGTCCTTCTTCCCCTTTTCCAGAATCACGACAGCGTTCTCATCGAAACGGATATAGGAGCCATCCTTTCGGCGAAATGGCTTCCTTTGACGAACAACGACGGCGTGCAACACATCCTTTTTCTTCACCGTCTTTCGAGGTTCAGCTTTTTGCACCGAAAGAACGACGAGCTCGCCAATTTCGGCGTAGCGCTTTTTTGAAGACCCAAGCACCTTGAAAATCCGTCCGATTTTCCCTCCGGAGTTATCCGCGATTTTGACAATGGCTCGAGGCTGTAACATGATTGATTTTCTTAACGAGTCGGCGAGTTTTTGAAAATCATCACCCTGTTAAATCTTTCGCCTTTGGCGAAAGCCCGCATGGCGGGATTTAACAGGGTTAGAGTTTTACACTCATTCGCTTTGCTCATTCATTAAAACTCTAAAATGTTTCCCTTTGGATATCGGGGCGCATTCGACGATAGTTATTTTCTCCCCCACTTTTTTCTTGTTGCCCGCATCATGCGCTTTAAAACGCTTGGTGTGACGGAGATATTTTCGATACTTCGGATGTGCGACAAAGCGATCTACCTCGACCACGACGGTGTCTTTCATTTTGGTGGAAACGACGGTTCCCGTGAGGGTTTTACCTGCGTGTCTTTTTATAGCAGCTGTCATATTTTCTGGGTATTGATCTATTTTTTGATATTAGATGTTCGAGATTCGATAGTGCGTCTTTGCACTTCCGTCAGTATGCGGGCAATCTCTTTCCGGAGATTTCTTCCCTCCTTTGTGTTCTTTGCCTTGCTCCCAGTGATGGCAAAACGAAAGGCTTGCAACTTCTCACGATGATCTCTCACCAATCGGTCGAGTTCTTCCTTAGTTTTTTTGGCGTACTCTGACATAGATAGTAAGGGTTGGTGACGGGAGAAGTGGAAAGTATCACAGCCTAATCTAAAATCGGTAAAAGCGCAAATCACCTTGAAACCACTTTGCTCTTTACGGGTAATTTGGTACCAGCTTTGCGAAGTGATTCCTTAGCCAAGGCTTCCTCAATGCCGTCAACTTCAAAAATCACTCGCCCCGCTTTCACCTCAAAGCAGTACCCTTGGGGGTCGCCTTTTCCTTTACCCATGCCAACTTCCGGTGGCTTTGCCGTATAAGGCATGTCGGGGAAAATGCGGATCCATACTTTTCCGCCCTTGCCCGCGCTTCGAGCGAGCACTTTTCGCGCCGCCTCAATTTGATTCGAGCGGATGCGCCCGGGAGAAAATGCTTTCAAGCCGAAAGAACCGAACGATACCTCGGTCCCGCGGGTTTCCACCTGCGGCTTTTTAGCATTACGCCGCATGGTATGCCATTTTCGATATTTAACTTTCTTCGGTAATAGCATGGCTGATTTTCTTGCGAGCGTAGCGAGTTTAGAAAATCGCCACCCCCTCACTCAAACTTGCTAATGAATAATTTGCAATTGATTGATACTTGTAATCCCAAACCTCATGCTCTATATGGTGTCTTTAGGGTCGAGTGAGGGAGTTCTCGAAAAACATACTCACTTTGTTCGTTGTTTTTCGGAAAATACCTCCCCTTTATACACCCATACCTTGATTCCAATATCGCCATATGTCATGTGTGCGCGCTCGCGAGCGAAATCAATATCGGCTCGGAGTGTCTGTAGCGGAATACGTCCTCGCTTTAGTTCCTCCGTGCGAGCCATTTCCGCGCCACCGAGCCGTCCTCCGAGGTAGATCCGCACGCCTTTGACATCTCGATTGGCCATCACTTTATCGATCGTCTGTTTCATCACGCGCCGAAATGGGAGACGTTTTTCCAGTCCTTCCGCCACCATATGAGCCACGATAGCGGCATTCGATTCGGGAGAGCGAACCTCCTCGATATCAAGTTTGAGATTGAGAAGGCCGGAAAGATGCTGTCTCCTCCCGAAGTCCAAAATCTCATTTTTAAGCTTGACGGCTCCCTCGCCGCTCTTGCCGATAAGCATGCCCGGGCGGGATGTTCTAATGATGATGCGAAAAAGTTTGGACCCGCGTTCAATATCCACGCTGCTTACGTACATTCCCCGAAGGCGCCGCGCCAAGAGTTCACGAATAAGAATATCCCCCTTCAGACGTTTTTGGTATTCTCCTTTCACGCCGAACCAGCGGGATTTCCAATCCTTGATGATACCAAGACGATGTGAATATGGGTGGACGACGTGGGACATGGTGTAACAATCAATAACCAAGAAACAGTAACCAAACTTACTTTGCTTTCTTTTTTGGTGATTGGTGATTGGTGATTGGTGATTTTTTCTGTTCTCCGAGGATTAGCATTACCTTGCTCGTTCTCTTCAGGATCTGATACGCGGAACCGTGGGCTCGAGGCATGGAGCGCTTAAGCACAACCCCCGCGTCAACACGAAAATCTTCTATCATGAGTCCTTCACTGTCGGTAACTTTCTGATTTTCTTTCGCGTTCGCGACCGCACTTCGGAGGAGCTTGAGGAGAGGAACCGTCGCGGTCTTTGGCATGAGGCTAAGTAGTATTTCAGCTTCTTTCACTGTTTTCCCTTTTACCGCGGTCGCGACAAGGCGCATCTTGCGGGGAGATTGACGATAGTTGTTTAATATAGCTCGCATACTCGCTACTCCCAAATCAAACTCTAATAGTTACTCGAATTCTCTCGAATGAGATTCGCGTGATTGGCGTCTCCAATTCGAGGTCTCTTAGTGATTACTTCTTGGCTTCAGTCGCAGCCGTCTTTGCTGTTTGCGAAGCCGCGATTTCTGCTTCCTTCTTCTTCATTTCAAGCTCTTTTTGCATCTTGCCTCCGTGCTTCACGAACTTTCGAGTGAGCGAGAATTCTCCGAGGCGATGCCCCACCATGTCTTCATTCACGAGGACTTCAGGAAAATCTTTGCCGTTATGGACCAAGAATTTGAACCCTACCATTTCAGGAGTGATCGCGCAGGCGCGCGACCATGTTTTTATAGCCGCGGCAGATTCCGGTCTCTTCCCCGCGATCTTTTTAAGAACGCGAGGATCAACATAGGGTCCTTTTTTAACTGATCTTGTCATTATAACAAAAAGGCTCTAGGCACTAGGCCTTAGGCTTTAGGAAAAATCCTGGAGCCTAGCGCCTAATATCTAGCGCCTGCTCTCTAACGAGAGTCCCGCCATACTAGCAAGAATAAGACTAATAAGTCAACAGTGATTTTCAAACGAGGGGCGCCGGATTTCTCTCCTTTTGTTTCGGGATGAGTTCTAGTGCAACGCGGTTCCGCGCCTTGATCCGACCTTGCGCCGCGACACAATAAAGACGTTCGAATATTTCTTCGGCGTTCGTGTTTTTTGCCCTTTGCCGGAAGGCTTCCCCCACCTTGTTTTCGCGCGGCGAAGTCCCCGACCTTGCCGACCTTCGCCTCCTCCGTAGGGGTGGTCAGGAGGATTTTGAGCGGAACCTCGCACCGTCGGTCGAATCCCGAGCCAGCGCGAGCGCCC